>Ga0214919_10001579_pt1 | contig 36939 bp, 33 predicted proteins | sample LL1503_MetaG_FD_177994 | JGI IMG/M metagenome (GOLD analysis project Ga0214919, IMG submission 177994) | Freshwater microbial communities from Lake Lanier, Atlanta, Georgia, United States - LL-1503 | ecosystem: Environmental > Aquatic > Freshwater > Lake | place: USA: Georgia | collected...
AGGTTTAGAAATATTATTAATAATAACATATATTATTACAATACTTAATAATATTATACTTGATAAAAGTATTAACATATATATATATATATATTATAATATTTTATAAAGTATTTGCAATAAAATCATCACGTAATTTTTTAAAATCTAATTCTTTTACTGAAAGCAGTGAATAAGGAAGATTAATAATTGGTATTACTCCATATATTTCAGCAAATGATAAAATATCATTTTTTAAATTATTATAATTTTTTTTCATTATTGCAATTATTTCATTCTCAAACTTTTTAAATAATTCAGGGTGTATTTTTTTATTAATTACATGTAATATTCCTATTTGATAAGTATTATATTGTATATATTGCGAATACTGGATTGATTTAATATCATCAGGTTTAATATTATCATACCCAGGTTCATTACGTAATGGTACATCTGATAACAATGATTGAAGTGATAATATGACAGATTTTAATGTCATCACTGGTTCCCATTTCGGTCCTGTCCATGTTCCCAATATAGATAAACATACTTTACCATTAGCATATAAATTTGGATTAAAACGAACTACTCCATCTGTTGTTAAAAACTTTACAGTAGGTGATGTGATAGGATAAGTTGTAGGAAATTTAATCTCAAATAAAAATAATCCACCATAATATGGTGTTCCTGATGGACCTATTATCAGACTATATATTGTTGTTATATCATTTTTGTCAAAATTAATGTAAATATCATCAGGTTTATTTTTATTAAAATCCATAATGTCATTTACTATTCTTAAATTAGATTTATTCATATTATAACACTCTTATTGAACTTTTATTTAGATGTGTATTTTTGCGACGCATGATGACAAAATGTTGTTTTACATGGTATTGTATACTATGATATCATGTATTATGACGTTATTCGAAGGGGTATAAAAATTTGAAAATAAATATTTAAAAATAACATTCTTAACATACTATAATAATAAGATGACTTCTAAAAGTAACACTAAAGAGATTAAACAGAAAATCGAAGAATTGCTCAATGAGCATAGGACAGCCCCAGGTGTTGCTGAATTTACGCATGTATCATTAGGTGGTGTTACCTTTCCAGGTAAATTCAACTTTGATAATAATAAAAAAAGAGAAAAATTATCAAAATATTTAGCATCAGCAATGAAATATAATTTAAATTTTTCAATTGCTGAAAAATTACAATTATATGCACCTATTATGATAGATATTGATTTGAGATTTCCAAAAGATCAACATAATGGTGACCGTCTTTACGATGATAAGATGATATGTAATATTATTAATATATATAGAAAAACAATTAAAAAATTCTTAAAAACAACTGATAACGAATTAACTAGTTTTATATTTGAAAAAGAAAGATGTGGTGAAAAAAATGATGAGATTTGCGATGGTATTCATATTTGGTTTCCCTATTTAACTTGTTTAGATAAAGTTAGGAAAATTATTTATAAAACGGTATATGATGAAACAATGAATTTAGGAATGTTTGACACATTTTCAAATAATACAGAAGCATTAGATGAAAAAATTGTTACAACAAATCCATGGTTAATGTATGGATGCTGTAAACCTTCTGGTAATCCATATAGTTTAAAAAGAATATATGATTATAATAATAATATAATTGATTGTAAAACATTGGGTAGTAATGAGGATATTATTAATTTACTAAGTTTGCGTCATACTAAATGGAATGAAAGTAATATGACTCCATTAAATAGTGATATTAATATGGATTATATTACAAATAATACTACAAATACAACGGATGATATTGATAAAATGAATGAATCATTAGATGATATGATTCCTACCGATCGATTAGAATTAATAGAAAAATCAATAACTTTGACAGAAATGTTAAATCAAAAACGCGCGAATAATTGGCATGAATGGATTAGAGTCGGATGGTCTCTTCATAATACACATAAATGTTTAATTGATACTTGGATACAATTTTCAAAAAGGTCAAAGAAATTTGTTCCAGGTGAATGTGAACGTGTCTGGTCTAATATGAGAGACGATGGTTATACAATTAGATCTTTAATGTTATGGGCAAAAGAAGATAACATTGAAGAATATAATAAATTTATAAAAGAAGATTTTGAAAATAATCTAAAAAAAAATTCTGTCAACAATACTTTCATGATTGCCAAAGCACTTTATTGTAAGTATTTTGATAAATTTGTTTGCGCAAATCCAAAAGATAATGTATGGTATTATTTTGTAGAACATCGCTGGAAGAAAGATCCAAATGGTGGAAAATTAATTACAAAGATTTCAAGTGAATTTGCTAATCATTATATTGTGATGGCACAAGATGCTAATAGGAAAGCGATTGAAGCAAGTGGATCTGAAAAGAAAACATTTTTAGATAGTGCTATATACTTTAATAAAATAGCAGAACATTTGATGGATATTAGTTTCAAAGAGAAAATAATGAAAGAAGCGAGATATCTATTTCATGATGAGAATTTTATTAAGAGACTTGATGAAAATCCATTATTAATTGGTTTTGAGAATGGTGTATATGATTTAAGTTTAAAGACATTTAGAAAAGGACATCCTGATGATCATATTTCATTTTCTACTAAAACTAATTACATGAAGTGGTCTGAAGCAAACCCATATGCAAAGCAAATACACGATTTCTTCAATAAAATTCTACCAAATAAAAATGTAAGGGATTATTTTTTATCTCGTCTATCAACGTGTGTATCGGGAGAAAATCGAGAAGAGAAATTTTATTTTTGTACCGGTAGTGGGTCTAATGGTAAATCTTTATGTTTTCAATTAGTAAGTGAAGCGCTTGGAGATTATTATATATCTTGTCCAATTACAATTATTACAAGAAAACGAGGCGCTTCTAATGCTGCTTCTCCTGAAATGGCAAGAATGAAAGGACCACGCATTGGTGTATACCAAGAACCAGGAATTGACGAAGAGATTAATGTAGGGATATTTAAAGAAATCTCAGGTAATGATAAATTTATGGTACGAGGATTATACCAAGAACCAATTGAAGTTAAATCTCAAATGAAAAGTTGGATGACTACAAATGAACTCCCTGAAGTTAAATCAGATGATGGTGGTACATGGCGTCGTTTACGAGTTATTGATTTTAATTCAAAGTTCGTAGAAAATCCAGATCCATTAAATGCTAATGAATTTTTACTAGATGATACATTAAAAAGTAAAATTTCATTATGGGCACCAGCATTCACTAGTTATTTGATTCATATTTACACTACATTATATGATGTTCCAAATAAAGTACCAGAACCAGAAGAAGTACAAATGAGTACAAATAAGTATCGTAAAGATCAAGATCTTGTTAGAGAATATTATGATAGTATGATTGAGATAACCGAAAATAAAATGGATACACTAAAGAAAAAAGATCTTTTTACTCATTTCAAACTATGGTTTAAAGAAATTCACGAAGGTGAAGTGATGCCAAAATCAAAAAAAGTATATGATTTTATTGAAAAAGAAATAAAACAAAAATACGGTGTTAATGGTTGGCCATATATAAGATTTAGACGAGAACCTACATTGAATTCTGATGGTGTTTATGAAGAAGAAAACGCACCAAACGATCTTGATGTATAATACGTGTAATATGATACTTTTAATAAAATAATAATATAATTATATTATTATTTTATGAATTATTTTATGAATTATTTTATGAATTAATTTTATCAATTAATATTAATATGATTGATTCTATAATAATTGGATTATCTGGTGTTATATTTGCCTTAGTAGTAATAAATATTATAATACCGATGGAAAAAAGAATTACTATTAATAATACTAGAACCTATTTAATAATTTTTTTAATCGGTATTATAGTTAATACTATTGCTGAATCAATTGATCTAACTAATATATATAATATGAAACATTTTCAAACAACAATTAAAATGTTATCTATGCAATAAATTTATTTATAGTATTAATAATTACATTAACTTCTTGTATATTTATTTGCTTTTTTTGTTTTATTATATATAAATATATATAACATTTCATGTATACAGATGTATTACATTTACCTATAATCAATATTGTATTTATCCATTCTAAAAATTTCATATTTACATCACTGTCCAATACAAAATTAGTTACAATATAGGTATTTGTATATATAATTATATTTTCAATCATATGATCGCTTAAATACATTTGTTCTGACAAATTAAGTGTTTTAATTTTATCAAATATAGTTATTTTTATATCTTCATTCATTATATATAAAATATAATGAAATAATTTACAATAAGTATCATAATACGATAAATCTAAATGTAATATTAATATAAGTGCTTTTATTAAATTTAATAATATTTCTTCGTCAATTAACGTTATCTCTAACATAGTGATTAATAACTTTGCTATTTTTACACTATCATTCATATCCATAAAATAATTAAATAGAGATGTAATTTCCAACGTATTCTTCATTAAAATGTATAATAAAATAATATTTTCTAATCATAATTTGTTAAACTATATATTTTTAATTATTATGAAATAAATTGCTAGGGTAAACGAAGTTGTCGTTTTATCTAATATTAATCATCTTCGTCTTCCGTGTCACTATTATTTATTGGTTCACGAATAGGTTCTTGTTGTGTTACCTGACGAATATCAATTGGTTCAATTCCTAGAAAATCAGCCAATGTAGTAAAATAACGTCTAATATCATTATCAACTCTTACATCATCGCTTAATTTACCTAATTTACTAATTACTGTACTTATTTGTAATTTATATTTATTTACATTATTAATTACTTCGTCCGGTGCTGGTATATTATCTAATTTATATTTTGTAATTAAATTTGTATAACTATCGAATATCTTTGTTGGTATGGAACGTTTTAATGACATTAATTTTCTCTTATTTTCTCCAGATCTTTCTTTCCTATTATCACTTAACATTTTTCTAAAATGTTTTCTCAATTCATTTTGTTGTTTTTCTTTTTCCGATATTTCTGCCACTGGTTCTGGTTCTGATTCTAATTCTACTGGTTGTGATTTTGGAAGTGGTGGTATTAATGGTACTATTGTAATATTCGTATCATTATTTGTAACAGTGATAGTAAAACTGTATCCTTCTTTCATATATTTAGATGATTCAATCATCATATTATTTTTTATATCTGTTTTTAACCTAATAATTGCATTCTTTGATACAAAATTTGTTTTATCACCAATTATATTTACACTCATTAAATTCTAATATTAATTTTCCTTTTAATCAATATAAACAATTAATATATATAATTATATAATAAATGGTACATGATACAGTTCTTTACGATCGCTTAGAAATCACACCCGATGTAGATGAAGGAGAAATTAAAAAGGCATATAGAAAATTATCATTTAAATGGCATCCAGATAAGAATCCGAGTGATAAAGAAAAAGCAACAAAAATGTTTCAAGATATATCCGAAGCGTTTACTATTTTAAGTGATAGTGAGAAACGTGCTCAATACGATAGAGATGGTTATGAAAGTTTGAAAAATCCAGGTGGTATGCCAAGTAATTTTAATCCAATGGATATTTTCTCTCAGTTTTTTGGGAATAGCGGATTTAGTGGGTTTGGTGGTTTTGGTGATCATTTTCAACAACAACAACAGCAAGTACAGATGGAACATTGTATGGTAGAAAAAGAAGTCACTCTTGAAGATTTGTATTGTCAACGTACCGTTCCAGTTAATATTAAACAAAAGTCATATTGTAAAAAATGCGATGGCAATGGAACTAAAGATGGAACAAAATCATCTTGTAAAGGTTGTAATGGAACTGGAAGAAAGATTCAGATTATTAAAAATGGTAACATGATACAACAAATGATTGGAGCGTGTGGCGAATGTAATGGAAGTGGTGAGAGTGTAAATAAACAAAATATTTGTGATGAATGTAATGGTAAAAAGTTTATTATAAAAGATAAAACTATTGATATTCCACTTACACGAAATTTATCTAATGGTAATAAATTAGTAATAGAAGGAAAAGGTCATATATTTAAAACTAATAAAACAAATGTTATTATTGTTATTCGTGAGAAATCTCATCCTGTTTTTAAAAGAAATGGGAAAGATTTACATATTAATGTAAGATTGCGATTATTTCAAACACTATATGGTTTTACAAAGACAGTACAACATTTAGATGGTAGAATACTTGTAATAAAATACCATCCGCTAAAAAAAATGGATACAATATTAAAAATTAAAAATGAGGGTATGGGTGGTTTTCTAATAGTACATTTAAATACAAGTATTCCAAATTTAGAAAAACTGGAAGAGAATGAAAAGAATTTGTTAAAAAAATTATTAATAAAAACAAATATGACAGAATATAATAAAGAACAAACAATTGGTAAGAATTTAACTACAATGAATATTATCCCGTTATGTAATATCGAAGAACAGGATCAAGATGATGAAAATGAAGAAAATGAAAATACAGGAAATACAGGTCAAGAAATACCACCAGGTGTACAATGTGCGCAACAATAAATTTGAATTTAAATATTATATTATCTATAGATAATATAATATGAAAATATATATATTAAGACATGAAGATAGAACGATGGACGCATCTTTTTTTGCCCCACTTACAAAAGAAGGTTTAGATAATGCAATTAAAATAATAAAGATACTAAAAGAACATGATATAAATAAGATATATAGTTCTCCATTTATTAGGACTCTGCAAACTATTTATCCATATGCTAAGGATACAAATAAAAAGATTAACCTAGAATATAGTTTGAGTGAAATCCAACATCCGCATATAATTCCAATGAAGTCATATCAAGTATCATTACCACAATATATAGCAGAATCTTTTAATTATAATCCAAAATATTCAAGTGTAATGGATCCAATTGATCACTCGTATCCAGAAGATGAAAAAAGTGTAGAAAAACGTGTCAAAAAATTTATAAGTAGAATTCTAAATGACCAGATTAACAGTGAATCTAATATTATAATAGTAACACATCAAATTATATGTAATCTTATTTTAAAAATTGTAAATAGAAATAATAGAAATATACATATTGATGTTACATATAATTATCCTCGCGGAGCATTAACAAAAGTATTTGATACAGATAAATGGATTTTCAAACCAATTAATTGGCAATATGATATGGTGGACAACGATACGTCATATCAAACAAGTGAAAATTAATTTTATTATTTGATTGGTTCCTTAATCTAATAAATATTTTATTATATATATATATATGTTTAATGATATGATAAATATATTAGAAAAATATAAATATGAGTATATAACAAAAAATTTTAAAAGTGATATTAAAAATATTATAAGTCAAGTATTTAGTAATTTGAATGAATATGATATAAATATTTTAACACAATGTACATCCTATATGGTAGAAGATATATCAATACGATATAATATTAATAATAATAAACAATGGACTCAAAATAATGCAAGAGATTTGTTATCATTATGTTTGACCTTATTACCTTTTATGAATGACTCATATTATTCAAAAATATCTAGTTTGAAAGAATTATTATATCGATATGATACCAAGACAATACCATCACATATACTGGATGAAACACTGAAGAATGGAATAAAAAAAAATTTTCCATATTCTAATTTTTCCCTAGGTTTGTTAAATCATGATCGTGATACTGATAAATTATTAGATTTATATATGGAATCAACGCATTTGATTTATCATATGATTGAAAATAATTTTATATCAATGTTAGAAACAATTAAAATTACAACAGGAAAATTGTATGTAAATTGGTTAAATACTATCCCATTAGTAGATTATAATGATACCATGTTTTATAAAAAAAGTAAAAAAGAAATAGATAATATAATAGAAAATCCATCAAAAGATAATATAATAAATAGAATTGATACGAACCGTGGATTGTGGTTGGGTGACTATTATAATGTCCTAACAAATGGATATTATTATTCTATTAAAAAAATAAAATGGGTTATATTTTGTACTAAAATTAAATCAGAATACTTTTACTCAATACAATATTTGAATAAAATTTTTGATATTAATAAAATGTTCTATAATTATGATTATGATAGTATGATTGAAATAGATAGAAATGAATTTAGTAAAATGTTAAAACTATTTACGAATAATATTAAAAATAGAAAGAGTACGTATAAAGACTTTGATTATGAAATAGATTTAATTAAAAATTTATTAATTTTCATGGTTAATAATTATACTGATAAAAATCTATTAAATGATATCAAATATAATGACGCTTATACTCCATTTAAAATGGAATTATATAGTAGTAAAGAAGATTTGGAACAGGATGAAGAATCTATAAAAATACGATCTGATAATAACTATATTGATATGGATATGTTAGAAAATGCTCTTACCGTGATGGATCCAAAATTATTATGGAATTATATAAAGGAGACATTAGTATCGTTACAATCAACTGTATATGGATTCTATTTAATTAAAGATAATATGATAAATATGGATTTGTTTAATTTTCCATCTGGAGAAAACAAAGGTGTAATTAATTTAAAAAACATTTACAATATTGCTAAAATATTGTGTCATGATAGTAATTTTAATCCACTTTCTACTAATTTTAAAGGATTAGATAAAAATATGACTGTAAATTTTTTTAGACAATATAGTGACAATCGTGTTAGATGGTTAAATATACCAAATAATATTAAAATACAAGAGGGTAAAGATTATAATGATACTAAATATAATGATATTATAAATCAAATTAAAAAAGGATGGTATGATATAAGAATACAATTAATATGGGATTATCTGAGTTACAATGGATTACTTACTGATTTTCGTATAAATATATCAGAAAATAAAACAAAAAAAGATATAATTATTGAGTTGAAAGAATACTTTAATATGAACCCACTGATTTTTAATGAGAATTATTTTATGACCAATATGAAATATAATGATCTCATTATTTATAATAAGAATGAATTAAATAACAAGATTTCTTATAAAGATCAATTGATACAAAATTTGACACATTATACTTTTTATGCAAATGATTGGATTAGTCAATTGAATTTTTTTAATCATTATATTAATCATAATATAATTTATGTAACTGGTTCAACTGGTACAGGGAAATCAACACAATTCCCAAAATTAACACTATATGCTCTTAAAATGTATGATTACAAAATGAATGGCAAAGTAGTATGTACTCAACCACGTATTGAACCAACCCAGAGTAATGCAACAAGAATTGCCGAGGAGATGGGATTAAATATATTGAACAAGATGAAAGAAGATGAAAAAACAGAATTATATTATTTACAATATAAACACCACAAAGGAAAACATACTAAAGAGTTGTGTTCACATTTAACTCTGCGGATGGTAACGGATGGAACATTATTAGAAGAATTAGTTAGTAATCCATTACTAAAGAAAAAATTTCCAAAAGTTATTACAAAGACATCTAAAAAAGATCTATATAGTTATTCAACTGAAAATACATATGATATTGTTATTGTAGATGAGGCACATGAACATAATGCAAATATGGATTTAATATTAACTTTAATGAGACAAACTTGTCTATATAATAATTCTATTAGAATGGTTATAGTATCGGCAACAATGGAAGACGATGAACCTATTTATCGATATTACTATAAATTAATAAATGATATGATACTCTATCCAATTAAACAACCTACGATACATCCCATACTTAATACAGAATATTTGATTCAATCAATATATTTAGATCGTAGAATGAATATATCAGTACCACGACAATCTACGCAATATAAAGTGATAGAAATATACGACGAAATGATTGAAAAAAAGTTTACATCTGATATGAAAAAAAATAATATGATAGCCACTATGGAATGTTATAAAGTGGTAAATGAGATATGCATGAAGAATTTAACAGGAGATATACTGTTATTCTCAGTTGGGAAAATGGAAATTATAGAATCTGTTAATTATCTTAATAATATTCTGCCATCTAATACAGTTGCTCTACCATATTATTCAGAAATGGCAGAAGAATATCGTGAATTAATATCAAATATTCATATTAAAGTAGGGAGTATTAGAAATAAAAGAAGTAATATTGGAGAGAAATGGGGTACAACATATATTGTATCGAATGACGTGAGTGAAGGAACATATACACGTGCTGTAATAATAGCAACAAATGTTGCTGAGGCATCAATTACTATTAGTAGTCTGAAATTTGTAGTAGATACTGGATTTGCAAAAGTTAGTCGATATAATGAAATTACTGATACATCAGAAATAAATATAGAAATGATATCAGAATCTAGTAGAATACAAAGAAAAGGTAGAGTCGGACGAGTTGGTGAAGGGACGGCATATTTTATTTATGGAAAGGACAAAAGATTAAATGTACCACCTAAATATAATATAACAACAACCGATTTTCATTCTAATTTTCTTAAATTATCAAGTGAAAATAAAGATGACGAATACCTATTATGGGATAATGTGTTTTCGCCTTATCTTCCAATACAATTTAATCACAATATTGGAAATATGAATAATTTAATAAGAAATCCAATATATAAAAATTTAAATAATATTGCTCTGTATGGTGTAAATATAATAATTGTTACACAATTTTTAATAAATAATAATATGATACCTTCGTATTATTTCTATCCTTTTAATGAATATGGTATTACTAATAATAAGACAAAATGTACGAGTGATCGAAAAATATTATGCAATGATTACAGTTTACCAAATTATTTAAATAGATATCCAGATGGTTATAATTCAGAACAATTATTTGATACAAATGGTTCTTTTTACATTATACATCCATTTGAAGATCGTATAAAAAGAAATATAATGGGAGAAATATTAACATATAAAAATAAGGAAGTAAATAAAAATTTAGAAGATTATATATACGAACCTATGATTAAAAATATGGGGTCAAAAATGTTATATTTTAATATAAATGATAGTGATAAAATTAATGAGGGTAAATATATGAAAACTAATTATATTGACAGGATAAATGAAGTGGTACAAATTATGAATACTAATATGGATGAAAAACAATCCACAATATTATTATTAGGTGCTGGATATAATATAATGTTAGAAACTATAATGGTCTTATCTCTACTTCAGGCAATTAGTAATATAATGCCAACTGTAAGTATGTTGGTAAAATTATCTGGAAAATATATAGAAATAGACAAAATAAAAAATATATTTGGATCTGATTCAGATATAACTTCATTATATTATATTTGCAAAAAAATACAAGATAGTCTTCCTAATTTAGAATTATTTCGTATGATGGATATTTATAGAAAAGGTGGTTCTACATTAGATAGTACTATGTATATTAAACAATATAATGAGTTGGTATTATTATTTAGAAATAAAGAGTATATTAAAATTGGTGCCAAAAATAAAAATTTATTTAATTGGTTACAAAATAATGGGAAACTAGATAATAATATAGGATTTATATCATGGTTAAGTGAGAGTGGGGTTCTAGAAAATAAATTTATTCAAGATATTAAGAAAAATAAGAACGAAATAAGTAGAATATGTGATATATATAATTTGAATTACACTATTATAGATATATATTTATATAAATTAATACGAAATATGATATGTATACTAGGTATGAAAAAAGATGATACAATGTATAAAATAAATGTTTTTGATTGGGTTAAAAATATAACTCCGTATTTTACTAAAAATTTAAAAAGTGACCTTGTTGAAGATAAATTAAATATATGTTTTTTATATGCACAACCGCTAATAGCAGTAAGGAAAGATTCTAATTATATGACTCTTAGAGATGGAAGTGAAATTAATATAAATATGTTATTTAACCAACCTAATACTATGTGTAATACTTTGGGTAATTATCTTTATTATTATAGTATGTCTAATGACAAAATGTATATAATTGCTAATATTAATCCAATCAATCTACCGTTATATTATCCATTACATTATAATCCAAGTAAAATTAAAATAGATTATGTATATTATTCATATGAAATGAAAAAGATTATAATAAAACAATTTCATAATTCGGAATGGGAAAAATTAGTAGAAATAGTGAAAAATAATTATAGTTTTACTAGTTTTCCATTTAACAATATAGAATTTCCAACTATACAGCAATACATTAAGACATTGAGAATTTTATAAAATCAACAATTAATTTATAATAAAATCACCTTTCATCTTATCCGTAGTATTGGTATCATTTCCATGGTATTTACATCTGAATCTATACTTGTGGTCTTTAAGTGGTGTAAATAATAAACTATTAGACGGAGATGCTGTATCTGATGTTACAATTAATGTACCAGCAGTAGATGATGTAATATCCCAAATACCAAATGGATGGTAATTTACAACATTATTACTTAAAATAAAATTATATGTATTTCCATTTTTTAATGGTGGAGCATCATTATCATTCTTACTACCATTAAATAAATATCCCATTGTACCATTATTATTTGGTGCAGGAGTAATATCAATATCTACATTAATAATAATTGGTTTATTACTTGATGTTGTTGGAACACTATTACTTGGTGTTTTAACATTTTTACTAAATGTATTATAAATATACACGACTATTAAAATTATACTTAGTAAAACTATACTTAGTAAAACTATACTTAAATTTTCCATATATATTTATATGGAAAATTATTTTCAATATAAATATATATGGAAAATTTTTTATAAAGATATTATTGCTGTGGGAAATTTAATTCTTTAATAGAAGTAATTGGTTTATAAAAATCTTTATTTGTTGATTTTAATTTATCAATTGGTATATAATAGGTATCTTTTAATATAAATGTTAATATTTTAGGTGGATTCCATTTTATATAAATCATTATAATAACTTATATAAAAATTTTTTTATTAGTTTAAAAACGACATGTCTCATATGTATATCATTAATAAAAATTGATATTTTAATATACTATCATTATATTTATATATAATATAAACATGAAGAGTATACCTATAATTTTAAAAATACACAGTATAATGAATGAGGATATTATGATAGAAACAAGTGGATTTATATTTAATTTTAATAAATTGAATTATCTAGTTACTGTTCACCAAGGTTTACCTGTAAAGGAAATACAATTTAATGTAAATGACACCACGCATCGTTTTGATAGTTTTACAATATGTGGGTGGAATGATCTATTAATTCAACCAATCGATACTACTATTTCTGATTTATTTGTTTTTAAACATTTTGTTAAGAAACAAATAAATGTATCTTGTAAATATTATATTAATATGGAAACAAATGTTGTTAAATATATTGAAAATGAATTTTTTCCAATTAATATGATACCAGGTAATCCATCAAACTTATATTATTGTATGAAAACAACAAGTGATTTTATAAAAGATGGTGACGCTGGAAAACCCGTATATTGTATGAACAATAAATTGATCGGTATAACATGTAAAGTTAAAGATAATATGGTATATGTAATACCTTCAATTTATTTGTTAAAAAGTATAATGAAAACTAATAATACTAATATCTATACATTAAATACTGATATAGATAATATCAAAAAAATAGGTCGATATAATGTTAAAAATAATAATATATCTAAAATTTACTATCAAGAAATAAATAGTTTAATACCAATTGAATCATTTATTGTATTAGAAGGTGATGTTGACAAATTATGTAATATTCTTCAATCTGATAAAATGGATCGAAGAATAGAATATACCCCATTTATAAATAATAATATAATAAATAATATGAATCTAATAATAAAAAACAAAGTAATACATATTACTAGTTCATTTGTACATTTAATTAAAATTTATTACAAAGATATTAGTGTAATAAAAAATATTTTTAATAATATGGAAAGTAAAACTAGATTTGAATATATGATTAAAGATACTATTTATTATTTATCTTTTATATAATTATTTTTGAAAGTTTTTTCTTTATTAGATAATTTAATATCACTCATATTATTTGTATCTTCGGTATCTTCTAATGAATATGATGTAAATTTTATTGTATCGCTTTCAGTGTCTATTACATTAGAAATTAAAAGAGTTTCTATTTTTAATAAAATTTCATCAGATAATAAATTTAAATCAAAAAATATACCATTATTATTACAAGTATATCTACATTCACCATTTTTATTTAATTCAGATTGGGCTAAATTAAATATTTCTTTTAATATATTTTTATCTTTAATTTTATTGATCATATTATTAATTTTTTTCTTCCTTTCATAGATCATTAAAATACTATATAATTATTATTATATTTAAGCGATGTGTTTTTTTGTTTAAATCTATGAAATATTTATGAGCAGATAAAGTATCATACTATCTCTTTTCATTGAGAGATTAGTATCATACAATAATTCAAGTATAATTATAATTTCTATATTAATCTAATAATAATGAGTAAAAAAAACAAATCTCTAAAAAATAGTTATCCAATTCCAGAAGAGGATGATTTCCAATTAAAAATATTTAAAAAACGTGAATTCTATTATCATACCATACCAAATAGAGAAAAGTTGGAGAAATACGAAGATATAGAAATGTATAGAAACGATGTATGTAAAGGAGATTTTAAATTAAGAGAACAACAGATAATACCAACAAACTTTCTATCACCTGATACACCATATAAAGGTCTTCTAATAATGCATGGTACCGGTACAGGAAAAACATGTACTGCCATATCAATCGCTGAGCAATTTAAAGAACAGGTTAGTAAATATAATACTAAAATTTATGTATTAACATCTGGACCAAATATTAAAGAAAATTTTAAAAGTGAGTTATTATTTTGTACTGGTGAAACGTATCTTAAAAATAAAGAATTATTAAAACAGATGACATCTGCTGATATGGATAGAGAGAGTAAAATTGCCATCTACAATGCTCTACAATACTATAAAATATTATCTTATAAAACATTTTATAAAAAAGTTTTAGGAGAGAAAATTGCTGAGAAAAAAATAATAGGTGATGAAAAAATAAAAACATCCTATCGTAAAACCGACGAAGGTGACTTTGAGCGTGAAATAGTTATGGATCGTATTACAAATATGGATAATTCAATTCTTATTGTAGACGAAGCACATAATATGACTGGGAACGAATACGGCGAGGCACTTAAAAAAATTATAATGAATTCACAGAATTTACGAGTAATATTATTAAGTGCAACACCTATGAAAAATCTTGCCGATGATATAATAGATATGTTAAATTTTCTAAGATCACCAGATGATATTATTAAACGTGATATGGTATTTACAAGTGATAAAAATTATATGATGAAATTTAAACCAACAGGAGAAGAATATCTACGACAAAAAGCAACTGGTTATATATCATTTTTTCGTGGAAATATTCCATATACTTTTGCAACAAGAATCGATAAAGGAAAAATACCCGATGGTCTTCTATTTACACCCGTTCTAAAATGTATGATGGAACCATTTCAATTATCTGCTTACGATGAAGCAAGTAAAAATATAGATGATAGATTGGATAGAAGTTCATCAGCAGCGGCAAATTTTGTTTATCCTGGAATAGATTCAAATAATAATATAGTTGGTTATCATTCAAATGAAGGATTAATAAAAGTATTAAATACACTTAATTCAAATAAAGACGTATTAATACGACAAATAAATAAGAATTTATTTGATAACAAGATCAATAAAGATGATCTTAATAATTTTATTGTAGAAACTGAGAATAAAAATATAACTGGATCAATATTAGATCTTAAATATTTAAAAACATTTTCATCTAAATTTTATCAATGTATTTTAAAATTAAATCGTTTAATTGATGGAGATAAAGGAGCAGGAACAGCATTTGTTTATTCGAATTTAGTAAAAGCAGGTGGTATTGAATTATTTGCCGAAGCGCTTAAAATAAATGGATATTTGGAATATAATGAGAATGATACACAATATAATATAATGGATAATACACTTGATTCGCGTACAGGTAAAACGTATAATATGTTTAAAAAAGAAAAATTAAATATGAATGATTTTCATCCAGCAACTTTTATATTAATTACAGGTGGAATGGATGAATCAGGCGAAGATATACCAGAGATTAAACAGAAAATTATACGACAAATTTTTAATAATGTTGAAAACAAAGAAGGAAAATTACTTAAATTTGTTTTAGGAAGTCGAGTGATGAATGAAGGGATAACTCTTGAAAATACAAGAGAAGTTCATATATTGGATGTTCATTATAATTTGGGCAAAGTAGATCAAGTTATAGGTAGAGCAATTCGTATGTGTAAACATATGGCTCTTGTTAATGATACTAATCGATTTCCAAAAGTTAATGTTTATAGATATGTAGTCGGATTAAAAGATAAATTATCAACAGATGAAACATTATACCAGAAAGCAGAATTAAAATATATTTTAGTTAAAAATGTAGAAAGATTATTAAAAGAGGTAGCAATAGATTGTCCAATGTTATTACATGGTAATAAATTCCCTGAAGAAATAGAAGAATATAAAGGTTGTGTTGAACCGACATTAGAAAATGTAAAAAAAGGAAAGAAGATTTGTCCAGCAATATGTGACTTTAAAGAATGTGATTTTAAATGTAATGATATGAAATTAAATGAGTTCTATGATAATAAAAACAAAACGTATGAATCGTTAGATCCAAGTATGATAGATCATTCTACTTTTAATGATAATTTGGCAAAAACAGAAATAGATATTATAAAACAAAAAATAAAAGATATGTTTCGTTTTAAACATGTTTATATATATGATGAAATTAAGAAAACTATCATGTTATCTTATAAAAAAGAACAACAAGAATTATTTGATGATTATTTCTTGGATAAAGCGTTAGAAGATATGATGCCACAAACAGATAATGATTATAATAATTTTAAAGATACAGTTTATGATAAATATAATCGTAGTGGATATTTGATACAAAGAGATAAATACTATATATTTCAACCATTTGATAATAGTGAAGATATTCCAATGTATTATCGAACTAATTATAACTTGGATAATGAAAATTTGATACCAATTAAAAATTATGTAGAGATGAAATACGGCGATCTTAAAGAAACACAATATGTAAAAAGTGAACAAAGAATTATGAAAAAAGATTATGACTTAACGTCGGTTTTAGATTATTATAAAGATAGAGATGAAAATTATATTGTAGGGATTATAAGTAAAAATTTAAATAAATTATCTACAACTGGAGTTAATAGTGTAGATGATATATTTAAGGTTAGACCACCATTACAAAAATCATCTGATAAAAAACGCGGGACTGGAATTTATTCATTGACTGGAGCAACATGCAATACATCAAAAGATAAACCTTTTTTACTAAATATTATTAAAAAATTGGAAAAACAAATAAATGTTAATTTTCAATTTAAAATAACAACAAGGGAAGAAATGTGTATAAAAATAATGACAATGTTATTATTTTTAGAAAAATATTCAACAACTAAAGACGATAATAAAATAACTTATATGATGATACCTTCTGATCATCCATTATATCCATTTCCATATAATTTAGAAGATAGAGTTAAATTTATGTTACAAAAAGTAAAGGATATTACAGAAAGAGATAATCAACATACTGTAATAAAAAGTAATGAAGGTAGTTTTAATGATATTAAAGATTTAAAAAGTTATACAATTGAAATTAAGAATGATAAATATGTAGAAGAACATAAAACTAAAATGGAAAAACTAGGATATCGTCTAATAAAGTCAAATTGGGTCATGATAATAACATAAATATTATCTCGCTTATTATATATAATGTCAGTATATATTGAAAATCAATTAAAATATGAAAATAAAAATATTATAAATTCATTGTTAGTATTTAATAATAAGGTTATTTTTACTGATATATATGGTCTAGTTCAAATTAAAAATTACGGATTATCTGGAGTAGATGACCAACATTTTGGATTAGTAACACAAACTAGTGCTAGTCTTACTTTTTTAAAAGATCAAATGAATAGTATTGAAAGAAATAACTATACTCGAATAAGTAAAGTATATGTAGATAGCGCTGGTTATGAACATTATATTATTATTGATTCATTCTATATTCAAGTATGGACATATTCAATAGAAAAATATAAACAACTGTTTACTTGTAAATATATATTCCATAGTCATGATTCTATTTGTTCAATTGATATATGTGAAAATATATTAGTATGCAGTTATTACAATGGAAATATTGTTTTATGGGATTTGACATATATTCTTGTATCAGATGCCATATTAATAAAAGAAATTAAATGCGATAAAGAGATTAATCATATGATATGTTTAAATAATAATATAATAGTTGCTTGTGATAACATGATATATTATTATAATATGGAAGGTGGGCAAATAAAATCTATAAAAAAAGATACTCCTATAACATTTTTAACATCTATAAATGATATATTAGTGATAGGATTTATAAATTCAGATATATTATTGTGTTACCCTACTCCTATTATGTTATTATCTAGATTACCTCCAAGGGAAGAGTCATCTGGTAATAATTATGTAGTAAATATAGTTATATCAAAAGATAAAAAATATTTAGTTGCATTATATTTTAATAATGTAATAATAGTATGGAATATTTCTAATATTGCAAAAATTACATATATTGTATTAGATATCGGAGCAATGCCTTATAATGTAGATATAATGAATGATATGAGTGAATTAATTATATTATTTACTGTTCAGAATATATTATATGAATGGAATATAACAAATACAATAAATAAATATAAATTACAAAATATAAATAATATAGTTATGCCTATTACTATAATTAATAAAGTAGCAAGTTTATTACCCGACAGCATTGGGTATCTTTTAGATCAAAAAGTAGGATCATATAATCCTATGACAACTACAGTACAATCACATCTCGCTATAAAACCCAGAACACATACTATTGAAATAATACCAGAAAGAACTAGAGAAGAATATGAAAAGACTAAACAAGGTATGGCGGATGCTTTGGCGTATAAAAAGTATATGAAATACAAAATAAAGTATTATCTCCTTAAGGAGAGCATGTTTAAAAATATTTGATATAGAAAAAAATATATCATTATTGTTATTTGACTGTAATATAATTATTTCGTATAATTGTTTTTATACCATATATATTTGTAACTGTTAGTTTTACATTATATTTCCCTGATTTTGTAAATATTTTGGTTGGATTTTGTAATGTACTAGTAGTATTATTTCTAAAATTCCATAACCAACTTGTTGGATTACCGCTAGATGTATCAGTAAATTGTACTGTTAATGGTTTTTTCCCGGATAATGGCGTACCAGTAAAACTAGCAACTGGTGGAGAATTTACTGTTATCATATTAGTATGAGTACTGATACTATTAACTTTATTCATATTTGTTACAGTTAATGTTACTGTAAAAGTTCCACTCGTATTATATTTACAAGAAGGATTCACCCGAGTACTAGTAGTACCATTTCCAAAATTCCATAAAAATTTATTACTATTAGTGTATTGTGAAGTATTAGTAAATTGAACAGTTAGTGGTTTTATACCAGTTAAGGGGGTGGCAGTAAAAGAAGCAATTGGTAAAACTGTTATATTATTTGTAATAGTACCAGAATTAAAATCATTGGAACACGACAACGTTACATTATATATACCACTATTATTAAAAGTATGAGATGGATTTTTTATTGTACTCATACTACCATCACTAAAATTCCACAACCAACTAGTTGGATTTCCAGATGATGTATCGGTAAAATTTACAAGTAGTGGACCATTACCATTATTAGTAGAAGAAGTAAAATTACATGTAATAGTATTAGATGAAAATAAATTCATTAAAAGTAATCCATTTATTACTCCAATACCAGAACACGGATCCCATCCAACTGAGGCCTTATAACTATTACCACCACCACCTATCGTATCATTATTACCTACTGTGATATCCCGACATACTGATGGATCATTATAAACAGATGTATTTATTAGCCCTATATTCATATTATATGTTTGATTAATAATTGCAATAAGACCAGATATTAGAGGAGCAACAGCACTTGTACCACCAAATACTACAAAACCACCATTAATATATATAATATAACCAGTATAGGGATCAGCATTTGCTGAAATATCTGGTATACCTCTCATGTTAATACTAGTAACAGATGATTGATATGATGGTTTGGCGTAATATTGACTTATACCCCCACCTGTTGCCATACCGTTATTATTATTCCATACTGTTTCAGAAATAATACTAGATCTGTTAGAATTAGTAGTAAGAGTTGTACCACCGCAAGCAATACAAGATGGAACTGACGCTGGAAAACCAGGATTGAGACTCATTGTTTTGTTACCACTTCCGTAATCACCTGTAGCACATAAAATATTTATACCCTTATTTGCTGCTGTTGTAAATAATGCACTGTATAAATTTTTAGTAGAACTACTTACATTTGTTTCATCAGTACCCCAACTTATTGATATCACGTTACAATTATCATTAATAGCACTATAAATTGCATTATAAAAACCCATCAAAGAATTTTGTCCAAAATATACGCGTATCGCCGCTTTAGGGACAAGGGCTATGATGATTTCTATATCCAGCGCTACTTCACCACTATCATTTTGTGTAGGGTCCCCGCTATTAATTGCTCCATCTACCGAAATATCAGTTATATTTGGTGTAGCAGTGATCCCCAGATAACTTAAATATGCTGTAATATCTGACATTATATACCCACCACCCAATTCTATTATACCTATCTTTTGTCCGGTTCCATCCATATTTGTTGGAAAATTATATAAAGTTGCTAAGTGCAGGGGAGTAAAGTATGACGGAGAAGCGTTTGGTGAAAATTGTAAATAACTATTAAATTTTATATCTGAATCAAAATTTATAGATGTGATACCATTTATTATTCTATTAGATTTGAGTGGAGCAATATAATTATAATCACCTGTTTTACAATAATATAATTGCGATGATAACATCTTATTATAACTTTCTACTTTACCAAATATTTGAAATTTATTATCTATTATATTTGAAATTTTTAAATTATTTTTTTTGAAGATATTAATCATTTGGTTTTTATTCCTATTTACGATACATGTTGCTTCGAGGTTAATATTTTTATTAACTCGGTTTATAAAAATATTAACCATTATATATAATATATATAATATTATAATACATTAGTATGAATAAAAAGCGGTTCTCTCAGTTATTAAGGATTTGATTTATAATATTATATAATGGAAATTTTAATGTATAATACTGATTCAGGAAATAGAGATTTATCATCTGAAAAATATTATAATAAAGATATACCTTTCATTGAAATATTAAATATTGCAAATAATTTGAAAGCACCATTAATAGTAAAAACTGGTTTTATTTCTGAAAATAAACCAGGGAAGTGGTATATAAAAGGGTATAATCAAGATTCTTTTTCATATGAAGAAATTAAATCAAAAATTGAAGCAAATGTAATAAATAATAAATTTTCCAAAAGAATTTGTTATTTAATAAAATATGTAGGTTGATAAAAAATATCTTTATGAATCATAACTTGTTTTGTAAAATATCCTATACAGAAAATAAAAATTGATAGACAGTCTAATAATTAACGTCTATGTTCTTTTATTTATAATGTCTATAGACATTATAAATAAAAATTGATTGATAGATAGATTTTTTATAAAAATCTATCTTTATGAATCATAACTTGTTTTCTAGAATAGGATATTTTTAAAATATCCTATACAGAAAATAAAAATTGATATATCAACATATTAAATCCCATAGTTTATATAATATTAATAATAATGTCTCTCTCTCGTAACGAATATAATGATATGCTTCCTCATTCACAATGGGATGAAGATCCTACCACTCAATCATTTAATCAAACTAATTGTAGTTATTGTAATGAAGCACGTTGTAATACTGTTGGTATTATCTCGGCACAACATAAGACATGGTATTGTAGTGGTGCGTGTCAAACAATGTATATGTATGATAATAAGTTGGCGCATTATAGTACTGAAACTGTAGCAGTAATTCTCGAAATGCGAAAAAAATTTTACTCTGATGAAAAAAAATTAGCGTCGAAGAGGAGGTATCATTAATTAATTAATTTATATAAACATAATAATATATTAGTAATTATTGGTATTAATATTATCATATTTTTATCTCCGTTTGTAATTATACCAAATGACGCCCATACTATTGTTAATAGGATGGGGATTATACTCTTATTAATATTAAAAGTTAGTATGATTGGAAGTAATGTTAATATTATAGTGATACCATATTTCAATATCATATCATCGACAATTTTATATTTTTTTAATAATATACTAATATTTAATATAGCAGCAATAAATACCCATGTTGTGTATATCATAAATGTAATAGTAAGAATCATATTATCCTTTAATGACAATAACAATGTAAATAATGTGATGAATAGAAATATTAATATGATACTAGATATACCAACCATATTATTACCCCATGTTTGTATCCAAACACTATTTAATATACAGGAAATAGCATATAAAATTAATATATTTATATTAATAACATTTCCATACATAAACATACTATATAGTAGTAAACTGTATATTACACCCCATATACTAAATGTAAAACCAGAAGGTGTTATATTTAATTTATTCATATCACTTACATCCTTAATTTTTCCTCCAACCATTGCATTAGACAGAATTGTTACAATTGTTAATATTAATGGTATATTACGAGGAATAGTATTAAGATCTAACATTATATATATAAATATAGATAAAAATATTGAATATAATTCTGGTTTAAAATAACATATATATAACTATTAATGACAAACTATCTAGAAACTGGTATTACTATAAAAAAAGATGATGGCGTTGAAGAAGTGTATATGATACCATATAATATTAATAATATACTTATTACTGAAAATGAAATTAAAAGCATATTAGATCGATATAGTGTTAAAGTTGATCAAATTAACCATATTGAATATTTTCATCAAGCTTTCACGCACAAATCATATGTAAAAAAGGATATTTTTACAGATGATATTTTGAATTATAGTAGAATTGAAATGGGTAATCCATCTAATTTATTGGAATTATTTCCATCAAGTTATGAAAGACAAGAATATTTTGGTGATAGAGTTGTCAAAATATGCGTATCATTATATTTATTTCATCGATATCCAAATGAGGATGAAGGATTTATGACCCGATTACAAACAAAAATAGAAGACAAGAAAAATCTAGCAGTCCTATCTAAAGAATTAGGATTAGGTAAATTTTTTATTATTTCTAAACAAATTGAAAGTTTAAATGGTCGTAATATGGATAAAATTCACGAAGATGTATTTGAAGCATTCATGAGTGCATTATTTCTAAGTAATGGTTTTGAACCATGTTGTTTATTGATGTTAAATTTATTAGAAACAGTAATTGATTATTCAGATAAATTGTATTGTGACAATAATTATAAAGATAAATTATTAAGATATCATCATACTAAAAAATGGAGATTTCCTACCTATCATACAATTGCTTTTGATGGACCGCCTCATAAAAGAATGTATATAATGGGTGTAGAAAATCCAAATATTAATTTGAATGACAGGAAAAAATATATAGACGAAAAAAGATATAAAGATCTATGTATTAGTTTTGGAATAGGACCATCTAAAAAAGATGGAGAACAAAAAGCAGCAAAAATGTCCTTAATATTAGGTGGTATATTAAATAATGATCAATATAATATGAATGATGTATATTATCCTGATTTTAATAAATTGAAACATTCGGTCGTTATAGAATCAATAAATTTAGATGTAAATAGTGAAGAAACGGATAGTGACTATTAAAAAATAATCAATTTACTTTATCTCTCTATATGTAATGACATTATATATTATAATTATTATTTTAAGTATAATAATGATTTTAATATTATTAAGTATCACATCCGAACATTATAATAATATGATTACTACAAGTAGTATTGTTACAACAAGTAGTATTGTTGCTAATAGTATTGTTGCTAATAGTATTGTTCCAACAACTATTGATACTAGTAGTATTGTTGCTAATAGTATTGTTCTAACAACTATTGTTCCAACAACTATTGATACAACTAATATTGTTCCTACTACTATTGATACAACTAATATTGTTCCTACTACTATTGATACAACTAGCAGTATAATATTACCATATGATATTATAGTTGTTGGTTGTATGAGAAACGTTGAGGATTGGATGGATAATAATAAAAATAAACTGACGATGATTAAACAATTATTTAGATCATGTAAAATTATAATATATGAAAATGATTCAATAGATGACACTCTCTATATATTAGAAGACTGGGAACGAGAAGGTTTTATTCAATTGATAACAGAATATAATGTAATGGGTGAGCGAACAGAACGTCTTGCTCGTGGTAGAAATATATTATATCGTGAAGCAATGAAACATCAGTTTGATTTATTGATGGTTATTGATTTGGACAATGTTATATATAATTTAACTAAAGAATCAATTATGAGTTGTTTTACTATGGAAGAAGAATGGGCAATGGTAGGTGCAAATCAAACTGAAAACTACTATGATTTATGGGCACTTAGAACGTACGATGATTGGATGTCATATGATTGTTGGAACTATTGTTATAGTAAAAAAGATCCGGTAAATTGTATTGAATTAAAGAAGAAAACAATATCAACTGATACACCACCAATTGAAGTGATTTCTTGTTTCGGTGGTACTGCTATATATAAAAGAGAATATTTAGATAATTGTTCATATGGTAATGGCATGCATACTATTTATAATAAAAAAACACCAATATGCGAACACATTGCTTTTAATAATTGTATAGTAAGAAATAGTGGTCGTTTATATATAAATCCAAAATTAATTAATCATTAATTATGAGTTATAATATATATCTATGTTATATATAATATGACAGTCTTTTGTAAAGATATAGAAAAATTAACACTTGATAATAAAATGTATCGCAATGTTAAATATACGCACAATAAGGGAATACAATTTGTTCTAATGAGTTTATTACCAGGAGAAGAAATTGGAATGGAAAAACATATAAATACCGATCAGTTTATCAGAATAGAACAAGGTAAGGGTGAACTTCATATTAAAACTAGTAAAATAAAAAAATATAAATTAAAAGATGGAAGTGGATTAATTATACCATCTGGAACTTATCATAATATAATAAATACAGGAAAAGATATGTTAAAATTATATACTATATACACACATCCTGAACACAAAGATGATACGAAAGAAAAGACTAAAATATAATCTAATATTTTATATGATACAAGGATTAGATTATGGAACAAATGAAAGTAATATTATAAATTATTTTATATTATTATTGTCATTATATTACGCTTTTACTATAAATGATATTAGAATATTTGATGTTATTATTATATCAACTATCATTCAATTATCATTATATTTGTTACCATTTAAGTGTTTTGGTATTTCTATAATATATTGTTTTATATTTGGATTTATAATTAAAAGCAAATTTAATTATAATAAATCTGAGTCTATCACGTTATTTATCATAGTATCTTTCCTGCTAATTTTATCTGGTCTAACATTTGTTAAATTAAGATACAGTATACTACAATTTATTGGATTTATTTTATATCATTATATTTTTATTATAATAGGTAGTTTATTTACATTATTGTGATTTTTTACTAACCCATTATATTTTCTATTATATTGTAATTACAATATGGATATTATGAAAATTGGTAAAATTAGAAATAAATTACAATTAAAAAAATATAATATAAATAAACCTCTATATAATGGCAATTATTTGTTTCATTATCTTATTATAACTAATAATTTAACTGGATTAAAATTATGTAAACACAAAGTGTCTTATCTGGATGAAAATGGTTTAAATGGATTTATGTTAGCAGCAAAAGAAAGTAAATTCAAAATACTAAATTATATGATAAAAACTTATCCAGAATACATATATAATAAAAATGATTTAAATATGAATTTTCTTCATTATCTTTCTCCTGATACACATGATTATATATCTCTAATAGATTCAAATAATATAGATTGGGTTTATTTATTCCAAACATATTCAACTGATTTTATTTCGCCATTAGATATATTATTTAAAATGGGTACTAATAATAATATCATAAAGATACTCAGGTTATTATCTGTAGATTATTCCCAATATTTATCTCAACCCTCATTTTTTAATCTACTTATTAATACTAAATTAACACAATCTAATATTATCAATATATTGAATACAATATATCAGAAAAATAAAATGATATTCACTTTTGTAGATGAAATGGGATATAATATATCATTTCCAATTGTTATGATGAATCATATTCCTTTAGTTCGATATATTGTAAAAAAATGCGGTGATAGTTTAGATAGATATTCTTCGATATCTGCTAATCATATTTTTATTATAGCATATAAATTGGGAGTTAAAAATAATAATTATACTATCCCCCTATATATTCTAGAACATACTATGAAGAATCATGATTTTAATGAAACAGATACAAATGGTTCTAATATAATACATAATATATTGGAAACAAGATATAATATGAAACGAGGGAGTGATATTATTGAGAAAAAATTATTATCACGATATAGTGATTGGACTAAAATGAATATTGATAAAATTATGCCCCTAGATCTTATTATACAATTGGATTATATGAAATATCATAAATATGTAAAAAAAATAAATGGTAAACTATCATCTGATTATATTAAAAAAATAGATAATAGTAAGTGGAAAAAATACATTAGAAAAATACCAAAAGAAAATAAAATAGATGATAATATTAAATTAATAAATATTCCGTATTCTCATAGTAATATGTTTCAAGCACGATTTACTGATACTGCTATATTTTGTTTTTATTTAAAAGAAAAATATAAAATATTATACTTACCGCAATATAATGGTATGATGGATCCAACATGGTCGGTCGACATGATGTTACCCGATGAAATGTTAAGAGATTATAATAATTTTCCATGGTTAATTATATGGAACAGTAATAGTAGTTATTGGATTCACCCACAATTAAACAGTATAATAAGTAGTGCTTATAAAACAAAAAAATATAAATACGCTTTCGTTATTTTGAGTTTGAGATTACCAAATGATGGTCTCCACGCTACTTTAATATTATATGATTTTGATAGAATGATAATTGAGAGATTTGATCCTTATGGTAATACTACAAGTATGGATGGAAATATGGATGAAATTTTAGGAAAAGATTTGACATTGAATTCAAAATTTAAATATATAGCACCATCATTTTATTTCCCTGTCTCTGGATTCCAGACAATATCAGATGAGAATAATAGTATTAATCAAAAATTAGGCGACTTTGGTGGTTATTGTCTAGCGTGGTGTTTTTGGTACGTGGAACATCGAATGAAAAATAATAAGATAGAACCAAAAATACTAATACGAAAGACATTAAATAGATTGATGAAGATGAAAATAAAACCGATGGAATATATTAGAAACTATGCAAACTATATTAGTAAGTATAGATTAGAATTTTTTAAGAAAAATGGGATAAAAGAAAGTATTGCTTCGAATGAAAATTTACAGTCATCATACCGTGTTAAATTATTTGAGGCAATAATACGGATAAATAAATAATCTAAACTATATTTTATAAACACATTTTATTTATTAATGGATAATTTTTACTATACATATCAAATAATTCACGTGTAATTAAATATTTATCTATCATGATATCAGTCATATCAGTGATGTCATTGATTTTAGACCATTTTATATAATCATAATATCTCGTATTATCGATATAATATACTTGTAATACATTATTTAACGTATAACTATTATAAAAACTAGTAATAACACCAGTATTTACAGCAATTATAATTTTTGTATGTGTTGAGATAGCACCAATATCTTTTAATGTAAGATCATCGTCGAGTGTGCAATTTATATTTTCTATTTTATTAGTAGTAACTATTTTATATTTTTTATTATACATATTAATTATATCATTCCAATATGTCCTATCATTACTACATTGACCACTCATACAATCTGAATTAACAATTAATATATCTATATCTTTGTATTTTTCATTTAATTTATTATATCTTGTTATTAAATCTGGATCAGTATATTGAAATATTTTTGTTTCTAAAATAGGTAAATTACCAAACAATACTTGGTTATTTAATATTATATTATTATAAAATTCTAATAGAAACTGATTTAAACTCATATTAGGGGTTTGGTTAAATATATTAAATGGTAATTTATTATTACCTATCCATAAATTTAATCTGTCAATATTATCAAAATCTGATAAAACTATATTAGGAGACATAATAAATTCATTTAATTGTTTACGATATTGTAAATGACATGAGAAATTAATTATTATATTATTTTTTTCAATATAATAAATTATATTATTAAAGAAAATTATACAAAACATACAATCTCCCAGATGGAAAGGATTAGTAAAATATAGTGTATTCATTATATTATATTATATTATAATATAATAATAATGAGTTCCTATTTATATAAACCTATTAAACCGTCTAACCCAATTGTGCAGTTTTTAGATTATGAAAATACTACAATAGATGTCAGATTCCATAAACTATATTAAATTATCACAAGATATATTTGGTAAAATTATTTATATAGAAGATATTAATAGAATAAATGAAGAAAATGATAGTATTCCTCAATTAGATAGATATACTGGTTTTATATTAGGAAGTGATATAATATGTGAAACATTAGTATTAAGTTTATGTAACTATATTTATATGTCAAATAGTAATATTCAGTTTTTACTCGAGTTTGTTAATAAAAATATTAATCATGAAATGTGTCTAAACTAATATTATTTTTATAAATAAAATAGAACTATGAAAATATAGTTTTGTAGTATAATTCTATCTCTTCAATAGAGTTATTGCTCATATTTTACTTGTTTCACATGTGTGTCAGTATATTACTTAATAATTATTTAATTTAAATATCTAGACTTTTTAGTGTTTGGATATAAAGAAATATTTTCTCCAGTGTTGAAAGAAAAAATAAATTAAATCAAATCAATGAAATCCTCATCTATTACCAAAGTCTGTTCTTCGCGTGCTTCTATTTCACCTTCAAAAGCAAATCCATCGTCATCGATATTAAAATCATCCATCTTATTTAGAATAGGATCTACTATTTCTTCCTTTTTACTTGGATCTTCTATTTTTTTAAGATGACCTTCTTTTTCAAGAATCTTTTTTTGTTCAGGTTTGTAACAAAATACAATTTGATATTTTCCATTTTCATTAGAAGATAGTGGTTCAATTAAAACTACATCATTTGTTTTAATTCGACCTTGTTTCTGAATAGTTCCTCGTGGTGCTGCTAATCTTGTGTCACCGTTAAATGTAATTACACTGAATTGGCAACTTCCAAGTGCTTTATCTACAGTGGCATACAATTGTGACATTTTACTGTCAGCATATTGTATTGGCATCCGAACGATTGGGCATCGTTTAGGACGTGTATTGTTAGTTCCTCCTTGTTTACGTTTAGGCATTTTATACAATTAGTTATATCTATATATTGACGTATAATTTTAAATTTTCAATTTTTTTAAATTTTATATCATATTCCATACTGGTTCGAATATGATATATTCGCTTGGAATAATCTTATTTGATAGAACATTACAAAGTATAGTACATCAAACAAATAAAAATTGATTGACATCCAAATATTTCAAAAAATGAGTTCATTTTATTAATAGACGACAATGTTCTTTTATCAAGAAGATCTATAGATCTTCTTGATAAAAATTGATATATTATTATTTATAATAATATATTATATGTATAGTAATATGTTTGTTGTCAAAAGAAATGGAATGAATGAGAATGTAGTATTTGATAAAATAACCGAAAGATTAAATCGATTAATACAAGATAATGAAAAAAAGATTCTTAATTCTACATTAATTGCCCAGAAAGTGATTAATTCAATCTATAGTGGTATTACTACAATTGAATTGGATATGGAATCGGCAAAAATTTGTAGTAATATGGTAACAACAAATCCTCTGTATGGAATGTTAGCAGGTAGAATTCTTGCAAGTAATCTTCAAAAAAATACAATGGAAAGTTTTGTCGATACTATGAATAAAATACAATCTGAAAATAATATAATAGATAGTATATGGTTGGAATGGATTAATATGAATAAAAACGAATTAGATAGTATGATTGATATGAATAGAGATTACAATTATGATTATTTTGGTTTTAAAACATTAGAGCAATCTTATTTATTAAAAAGTTACAAGACGGATATAATATATGAAAGACCTCAACATCTATTTATGCGTGTTGCTAGTTATATTAATATGGGAAATCTAGAACACATTAAAAAAACATATGATTTGTTATCATTAAAATATTATACTCATGCTACCCCCACACTATTTAATGCTGGAACAAAAAGACCACAATTGTCTAGTTGTTTTCTTCTAAGTACCGAAGATAGTCTCGACGGAATTACTAAAACATGGGAGCAAGTTTCTAAAATTTCTAAGTGGGCAGGCGGTATTGGTCTTCATGTAAGTAACATTAGAGCGAAAGGTAGTATTATTCGTTCTACAAATGGTACATCTGGAGGAATTATACCAATGCTCCAAGTATATAATAATATTGCTCGATATATTAACCAAGCAGGTAAACGAAAAGGTAGTATTGCCATATATTTAGAAACACATCATGTGGATATAATGGATTTCCTAGAATTAAGAAAAAATACAGGTGCTGAAACAGAAAGAGCGCGAGATTTATTTCTTGCTTTGTGGGTAAGTGATCTATTTATGAAAATGGTAGAAAGTGACGGTGATTGGTATTTAATGTGTCCAGATGAATGTCCTAATTTAAATGAGGTGTATGGTAACGAATATGAGACACTCTATATGAAGTATATTGATGAAGGTAAGTTCCGAATTAAAATGAAAGCACGAAAATTAATGGAAAAAATAATGGAATCACAATTAGAAACAGGAACCCCTTATATGTTGTATAAAGATCATATTAATATGAAATCAAATCAAAAGAATATAGGTATTATTAAGTCTAGTAATTTGTGTGCAGAAATTGTCGAAGTATCAAATTCAAATGAACATGCTGTATGTAATCTTGGTTCGATATGTCTTAATATGATGACAGTTCCTTTTATTTGCGATAAAGTATTTACAATATATACAAAAGCAGATTGTATCTACTGTACATTTGCAAAGAATTATATGACTTATCATAATTATCCTTTTATTGAAAAAACATCTGAAATATCTAATAAATTTAGAAAAATAGAATGTACTGACGGTGTATGTATTAGAGAAAATATAGTATATCCACAAATTTATTATGACGATGTCTTGATTGGAGGTTTTAATGATTTGGTTAAATTTACTGCTAATACATATGATTATATGAAATTATGGGAGATTGCCTATAATGCAACTATCAATTTAAATAATGTAATAGATGTTAATTATTATCCAACAATTGAAACAAAATGTTCTAATATGAGAAATAGACCAATTGGATTGGGAATACAAGGATTATCTGATACATTAGCACTCATGAAGATACCATTTGATAGTGAGACGGCAATACAATTTAATGAGAAGATGATGGAGACGATATATCATGCATCTATTACAGCAAGTAAAGATATTGCTAAAAATAGATATAATGATATGATGATATTTATAAGTTGGAGAAATGATTATATGTTTAAAACAATTCCAGAATATTATGATATAAATTATACTATACATGATATTCATATTAGTATGACAAGACCTCCTCCTGGTATTATAGAACAATTAAATACTATATATCATAAACATAAGATAAATCGTTGTGAAATATATATGAGTCAAGACTCTTTTGATAATATGAGGTATGGCGCCTACTCATCATATCACGGTAGTCCAATTTCACAAGGTATTTTTCAATTTGATATGTGGGAACACAAACCGTTTAATTATGATTGGGATACATTAAGAGAAGAAATTAATAAATATGGTGTAAGGAATTCTCTAGTTACCGCTCTAATGCCTACTGCTTCTACATCTCAAATAATGGGAAATAATGAATGTTTTGAACACCATACAAGTAATATATACACTAGACGAACAATTGCTGGAGATTTTCCTCTAGTAAACCGCTATATGGTAGATGATTTGATAGCAATTGGTGTATGGAATAATGATATTAAACAAATGATTATTGGTTGTAATGGAAGTATTAATCATAATATAATGGTGCAAACTATACCACAAATATATCGTGATTTATATAAAACAATTTGGGAAATAAAACAAAGTTGGGTACTACGACATGCTCGCGCTAGAGCGCCGTTCGTCGATCAAACACAAAGTATGAATATATTTATGGATGTACCTGATTATAAAAAATTAAATAGTTGCCATATGTGGGGATGGAAAAATGGTTTAAAAACTGGTATGTATTATCTTCGCACTAATCCTGCGGAAGATGCTATTAAAGTAACAGTTGATCCAAAATTAATAAAAACTCTTGATAACTGTATGTCCTGTTCATCATAATATTATTTTATAACTCATTATATATGTCTTCTATATCACAATTGACAAAAGAGGAAGAAAAAGAATTAAATGAATGGTATGCATCAAATAATGTTAATAATATGATACATAATATTAATATGAATATACTGGATGATAATAATACGATGAATGAATGGATTGTTACCAATCAACTGAAACTAGATGCTTTGAAAAATGAGTTTATTAAAAAATCAACAAGTTAAAAAGATAAAACGATATCATAATAATAAATGTCAAATACTAAAAAAATTTCACAACAAATACAAGAAATATTAGAACAAAATAAACTAGATGATCTAAATAGATTTATTGAGAAGCGCAAATGTCTTAATAATAGTAATTCAATTATGATTTATTTATTCCACATAGTCCAATCAGCAGGAATATTAACTACTACTATTGCAACTGGTTATTCTATGACACAATTAATTTGGGTTGGTGTTGGATTAAATGTTCTTGCTTCACTTATAAATTGTCTAGAACAAGTAAATAATTCAATGTCAATACGATTAATGAAAGATATAAATAAAATCAAAGATGGTACATATGTAGATGAAGATGTATTGGTTGAATCTGAAAAAAATAAATTAATAAATGTAGATAATAAAAATACATCTGATATATGAACTCATTTTTTATAGACGGTTATGTTCTTTTATTAATGATATACTTGTATATCATTAATAAAAATTGATAGATAAATAATTAAACCATTATTATTATAATTTATAATAACTATGAGTATAAAAATACCAGATACTAAATTAACTAAAGAAGGTTTCATTATTAAGAAAACTAAAAACAACAAAGATATGATTGAAAATATTAAAAAAGATTTAATGGTTGAGCCATATCAAGTATATAAACAAGCGAACGTTAAACCAGTAAAATTTCCGGTATATCAAGAGAATGATGACTATATAGTTGTGCCTAAATTTTATGGAATTGATAAATTCGGTAAACCAAAAGTAGATATGATGGAAAAAGGAAAACCAATTAATATTGTATTTAATTCAAAATTAAAACCAAACCAAGTTGAAATTGTAGATAATACAATAAAGCATATTGATATAAATGGAGGGGGATTAATTTGCGCAGGTTGCGGTGTGGGAAAAACTGTAATGGGTTTATATCTTGCTTGTCACTATAAAGTTAAAACACTAATTATTGTTCATAAAACATTTTTATTAAATCAATGGAAAGAGCGAATAGAACAATTTACTAATGCAAGGGTTGGTATTATTCAGCAAAATAAAATTGAAGTTGAAGATAAAGATATAGTGATAGGTATGCTGCAAAGTATTGCTCGTGATAAATATGATAGTGATATATTTATGGATTTTGGATTTGTTATTTTTGATGAGGCACATCATGCTCCATCTGAATACTTTTCTAGAGCATTACCTACTATTTCATGTAATTTATCTCTTGGTCTATCGGCAACACCTAAACGCGCAGATAAAATGGAAAAAATTCTATATTGGTATCTCGGTGAAATTGCATACAGTGCTCCACCTAATAAGAATGATAGTGTGATAGTAAGAGCATATAATTATGATGTGAAAGATAAAAATTACAAAGAAGCACGATTACCATATACTGGGGAGATTAATAGACCTAAAACATTAAATCGTATAGTCGCAATAGAACAAAGAAATATATTTATAATAGATTTATTAAAAGAAATTATGTTAGAACCAGAAAGGAAGATATTAATACTAAGTGATAGGATAGAACATTTAGAAACATTAAAAAATATGATAGATTCAATAGATGGTTCCCCATTTACTTGCGAATTTTATATAGGTGGAATGACACAAAAGAAATTAGATATAGCAAGTAATGCACAAATTATTCTGGGAAGTTATGGAATGGCGTCAGAAGGTCTTGATATTCCTACATTAAATACTCTTATTATGACAACCCCTAGAAGAGAAGTAGAACAATCAGTTGGGAGAATTATTAGAAAGGCAAATCATATGGTTCAACCACTTATTATTGATATTGTGGATATGTTACCTAGTTTTGTAAATCAAGGAATATATAGACGCAAGTTATATAAAAAATTAAATTATAACATTGAAGTATATGAGGTTGAAAATAGTGTCGTTGTATCAAAAATAGAATTAAATAATACTATTGATATATCGGAGATTAAAGAAAAGAAGAGTAAAGGGTGTGTTGATTTTATTGATTAATTTATTTTGGAATAATATAATGTTCTTGTAGTTTGTCAGTAATTGATTTTTTTAATATAGTAAATCTACAAGACAAAAAACGTTTACGCATATTAATATTTGTCAGTAATGAAAAGATCTGGTTTTTTTCAACAAATATTAATATAGGTAAATTATAACTATTTTCCTCTATAAACAATCCCCAATCCGAGTCACTCTCGTCATTTATTTCGGATTGTCTTACTAGATCGATAAATTTTTGTGTTGATTCATATAGAGATATAAAGTCATCCTCCATCCAAATACCAATAAACCCAATTAGTTTATAATTATATATCATATCAATTTCCTTGCATTCTTTTTTATATGTAGATGGATCCACTAACCAATATGCGTTAAAATATCCGAGAGTTTCACCGTATCTTTTAAAATATGGAAATTGAACACTAGTCTTGGTACAATCTAACAATATTCCTATCTCGGGAGTGTAAAGGATATGAGTAAGAGTTGGATACACGCTACTATTTTTTAGTTGATTTAATGCATGGTTCTTAATACTACGATCGTGGTAATAACGCCAAAAAACACTTGATATTATCAGATGGAGTAAGTCGATGGTAGTTAATTTAATCTTTATGTGTTCTTGTAGTAGATCAAAAAGCGCATGTCCTTCACTAAAAGCACGAAGATATACATGACGATATCGTGGAATATGTTTACCCCAATCTTTTTTATTTGGATCTAGTTGACTCAAATACTCTGTCCCCAGTTCCTCTATTATTTGTGCTATTTTATTATGCTCGATGTTAAATTGTATGAGACGATGTAATTCGATATATTTATCATCATTCGTAGTGGGTTTATTCAAATCGTTAGTAATGTTACTTTGTTCAGTCATCATTTTGAATACAAAAAATTATAACTATTATACACCATAATACTTATAAAATTTCAATTTTTTTATATCATAAAATAAATATAATATAACAAAATAATCCACCTAAAAATGTAGTTATAATCCAATTTATTGGATATAAATCAAAATTAGTCCAGAAATAAATATATCTAAAAGGTGCTAATATCATACTAAATAAACTATCAAATGAAAATTCTTTTATTCCATCGCTATTTACTCTAAATAATACATTTCCCATTCCAGGTGATTCCAATTTATACAAAAAATAAATAAATCCAGTAATTCCTCCAGATAAAACAGGTATATTCATTAATATTATATATATTATTTTTACTTATATGTGTTAAATATTAAATTACTTTATAGTTAATGAAATTATTTAATATCTTCAATGAAAGGAAAGAACAATTGGTTAAACAAGAAGAAATTGATAACAAACTAAAACAACTCAATTGTATATGTCCCACTATTGTTAGTGAATATTTATTATTACAGCGTAATATTACAAGAAATCAACAATATAAAGTAATAAATACAAGTTTTTTCTCAATATATGATGAAATGAATGTTCAATTACAAGTAAATCAAAATATTTCCAATAGATTTTTACACCTTCGCACATTTAAAACGCCGATTTTATAATTAAATAAAAAATTGATTTAACTTTAATTTAACTTTAATTTATTAACAATATAAATCAACTTAAAAATGGAAACTACTGGCTTTAGTAAAAATGATTTAAATTTAAAAATAGACATATTTGTTCCTGCTGATGATGTTGAACGCCCTGTTGAATCAATTCCTAACCCTGACAATATTATATTTGACTTTAATAAGATAAATATTACTTTTCCACGAAAATATGTACATAT
>Ga0214919_10001580_pt1 | contig 36938 bp, 32 predicted proteins | sample LL1503_MetaG_FD_177994 | JGI IMG/M metagenome (GOLD analysis project Ga0214919, IMG submission 177994) | Freshwater microbial communities from Lake Lanier, Atlanta, Georgia, United States - LL-1503 | ecosystem: Environmental > Aquatic > Freshwater > Lake | place: USA: Georgia | collected...
CAAATGTGCAATTGTGAATGTGCCATTTGGAGGAGCGAAAGGTGGAATTAAAATAAGCCCCAGAAGTCATAGTGCTTATGAACTAGAAAAAATCACCCGTAGATATACAGCAGAATTAGTCAAGAAAAATTTTATAGGTCCCGGTATTGACGTGCCTGCACCAGACTATGGAACAGGTGAAAGAGAGATGGCATGGATAGTAGACACCTATCAATCATTAAAGCCTGGAGATATAGACAGCGCAGGTTGTGTAACAGGTAAACCAATTACACAAGGGGGCGTTCGTGGCAGAAAAGAAGCAACAGGGTTAGGTGTTTTTTTTGGTATTCGTGAAGTATGTAATATGCCCGATGTAATGGGTAAACTAGGTTTGCAATTGGGTATTGAAGGAAAAAAAGTAGTGGTGCAAGGATTGGGAAATGTAGGATACCACTGTGCTAAATTTTTCCGCGAACATGGTGCAATTGTTGTGTCAATTGCCGAGTTTGAAGGAGCTGTATATTCTGCTGAAGGCATCAATGAAGAAGACTTATTTCAACATAGAAAAGCAACAGGTTCTGTTTTAAATTTTCCTGGCGCAACCAATCTTTCACATAATAGTGATGCACTTGAATTAGACTGTGATATTTTAATTCCTGCAGCATTAGAAAATGTAATCAATGGCGAGAATGCACCAAGAGTGAAAGCAAAAATTATTGCTGAAGCAGCAAACGGTCCATTAACTCCAGAAGCAGATGAAGTATTTATTGCCAATGGAACTTTAGTAGTACCTGATATGTACTTAAATGCAGGTGGTGTAACTGTTTCTTATTTTGAATGGCTAAAGAATTTAAGCCATGTTAGGTATGGTAGAATGGAAAAGCGTTTTTCAGAAAGTATGAATGCACATATCCTAGGCCAAATAGAAGGATTAACTGGAAAGTCAGTTTCTGAAAAAGAACGTGATTTTATTATGCATGGTGCCGAAGAAATAGACTTAGTGCATAGTGGTTTAGAAGAAACAATGATTTCAGCTACCAGAGAAATCATGGAAATATGGGTATCTAATCCTGCTATTCCAGATATGCGAACTGCGGCGTATGTTAGTGCAATAAACAAAGTGGCAATTAGCTATACTGAATTAGGTATTTTCCCTTAATTCGATTAGTTAATAATTAGGGATAGATAAAATTTGCTGCATAGTACCATTTGATAGTTCGTATGCAAAACTATGATTGCCATTGGTGATAAGGATATAAGGAACTTCTAAACTAATATTGTAATTCAATACTTGTTTGAGTACGGCTTCATTAATAGGCACATTCATTTCTTTACATTCAACCATTAACCAGGGTAGTGCATCTTTATAAACCAAAATATCAAAGCGTTTTTTTAACTCACCTAGTTTAATTTCTTTTTCAATAGCCATCAATGAACTTGGGTAGTTCATAATTTGTAAAAAATATTGAATGATGTTTTGACGAACCCATTCTTCGGGGCTTAAATAAACCCATTTTTTTCTGATTTCGTCGAAGATCCATTCCTTGCCCTCGGCTTCTTTTATTTTAAAGGGAAATGGCGGAAAAGGAATTTGAATCATAAAAACAATGGTTAAGCGCTTGCTTTTTTGTAATTTAGACAAATGGCTTTTTCAAAGATAGTTTTGAAAAGCGTATAAAACTTCGCATATGAAAACAAAAGAAGAGATTGTAAATAATTGGTTGCCTCGATACACCGGAGAGCAATTAGAAAATTTTGGCAAGTTTATTTTGTTAACCAATTTCAGCAATTATGTAACCATGTTTGCAGAATGGAACAAGGTGCCAGTTATAGGCAAAGACCGTCCTATGCAATGTGCTACTGCAGACGGAATTACCATTATTAATTTTGGAATGGGCAGTCCTGGAGCAGCAACTATCATGGATTTGCTAACCGCAATAGCCCCAGAAGCAGTGTTATTTTTGGGTAAATGTGGGGGATTAAAAAAACGCAATAAATTAGGCGACTTAATACTGCCAATAGCGGCTATAAGAGGGGAGGGTACATCAAATGACTATTTCCCACCCGAAGTGCCAGCAATGCCTGCTTTCGCACTGCAAAAAGCTATTTCAACATCCATCAGAGATAACCAAGTAGACTATTGGACAGGAACTGTTTATACTACCAACAGAAGGGTATGGGAACACGATGAAGTATTTAAAGAATACCTAACTAATGTTCGCGCTTATGCTATTGATATGGAAACCGCTACCATTTTTACCGTAGGATTTTATAACAAAATTCCTACCGGAGCTTTACTATTGGTTAGTGATCAACCCATGGTGCCAGATGGGGTAAAAACTGAAGCTAGTGACAAACAAGTCACAGAGGAATTTGTACACAAACACTTAAAAATTGGTATCGATTCATTAAAACAATTAATCAATAAAGGGCAAACTGTCAGACATCTACGTTTTTAAAACTGCTTAGTCCTTCCAAAGAAATGGGAATAAAATAATGGTTAGTGCAATGACTAATATATCTAGTCCTATTAATAAAAAAACCATCTGCCACCAGCCGGCTTGCACTACGGCAGAGAAGGCTGCGGTAGAGATTTTCATTAATAATAATAGTTGAGGGATAATAATTGGAAAGCCCATGATGGCCATCAAAGCCGCTTGCTGCTGGGCTTTTGCTGCAATGGCTGCTAAAAAAGTAAATACCAAACTCAAGCTGATACCTCCTAGAGAAGCGATACCAATAAACTGCCATCCATATTCAATGGGGTTTCCAAGCAAAAGGGTGAATATAGCAAGGCTAATACAACTCATTAGCAGCATTAAAACCGAATTGAATATTAGTTTGGATAAAACAAAGTCTCGTGCACCTGCAATGGAATAAAAATAAAGCATTCGCCCCCTCGATTCTGCTAAGAAACTTTTGGCTACAGCATTCACACAAACAAATAATTGGATCACCCAAAAAAGGCCATTCCATACGCTGTCTTCGGGAAGCCCCATGGACAAATAAACCACAAAAATGGTGGATGCTACATATAAAAATATCCCATACAAGGTATATTGCTGCCTTGTTTCAAGGAGTATTTCCTTTTTTACTAGTGCTAAAATTGGGTTAGGGTTTTTCATGTACACATTTTCTGCAGCGAGGTTCATACACATCTTTTTCACCAATCAAAACCTGGTTTCCTCCAGCAGTTTTTCGGTGTGAGATGCTGGCTATATTGCCACATTGAACACAGATAGCATGTAATTTAGTAATATAATCAGCAATGGCCAATAAGTTAGGCATTTGACCAAATGGCTTACCCATGTAATCCATATCTAATCCTGCAACAATCACGCGTATACCTTTAGCAGCAAGGGTTTCGCAAACATTTATGATTTGGTCGTCAAAAAATTGTGCTTCATCAATACCTATTACATCAACCCCTTCAGCCATTAATAAAATGGTTTGTGAATTATCAATAGGCGTTGAGTGTATTGAATTTGCATCATGGCTAACCACCCTAGTTTCATCATACCTAATATCAATGGCAGGTTTAAAAATCTCCACTTTTAAATGGGCAATTGTAGCCCTTTTTAAACGGCGAATCAATTCCTCTGTTTTGCCGCTAAACATGCTGCCGCAAATTACTTCAATCCATCCTCGTTTGTCGCCCGAAATATTTGGTTCTATAAACATCTGTAAAATAAATTATAAAAAATATCGTTTCTAACTAGTTCAAACTAGTCTTATAAACAACTCAAATGTATTACATCCAATGGAAAGTGTGGGTTCCCTGATTGATAAACTCAAAGAACAATTTATTCAGGAGGCTGAAAATGCCCATTTATTGGCTACTACCCAACTGCTTTTGGCTGAATTACAACTGCAGCAAAAAAACCAGATTCCTAAGGTTTTAAGTAATGCGCGTAGTAAAAAAGACGATTTAACTGGTTGGTTATTTGATTTTGCCGAGGAAATTAAAAATACTGAAACTGTACCAGCTATTTCTGCAGTGCCTAATTTATCCAATGAAATTGTGGCAGAGGAAGTTTCGGAAAATGAAAATGAGGTAAATAAGTTAGTCAATCAAGAGGCAAATAGTATTGAACCAATTCTTGATGAGGAAGCTATAGAAAATATAAGTACTCCAATAAATCAGGAATCTTCAAGTATTATAGATTTCACTGAAGCGCTAGAAAGTCCAAAACTTACTGTAATTCCAGACAATGAAGTGCTTTCTAAAAGTATTTACCTACCTGAAGTATCAGACCTCATTACAGAAGGGCAAACAACAAAAGCACCTATTAAAGAAGTATTTGAACTCAACGATGTTTTGCATGAAGGATTACCTAGTTTAAATGATCAATTGAAACCAAACAATATTGCACTATCAGATACTTTTCATAAAGAATCTATAACAGATTTAAATAAAGCGATTGTACTAAACGATCGATATGTTTTTATCAATGAACTTTTTAGGGGCGACGAAGTAATGTACGAACGAAGTTTAAAAACCATCAATGGATTTACTACCTTATTAGAAGCCCAATCTTGGATTCAAAGAGAATTAAAAGTTAAATTGGGTTGGAATGAATCGGCTTCAATTGTTGCTCAGTTCGATCAATTGATTAATAGACGTTTTTCCTGAATATGATGCATGACTATTTTAGTAGCACCTGCATGATTGTAAACAAAACTTTTTGCAGCAGTAGCAGCGTTCAAATAGAGTGAATCATTTGTATCTAATAATCTATTAAATACTTGTTCCATTTCTAACGCATCTTCAACACTAATACAGCCGCCATTTTCAACTAGTTCAACAGCTTCAATGTACTTCTCAAATACAGGTCCTATTACTACAGGTTTGCCGTAAACAGCCGCTTCTAATACATTATGAACGCCGTCTCCACCAAATCCTCCACCTACTATACAAACTGTTGCGTAATGGTATAATCGGGTAAGCATTCCTATATTATTTATAATGAGTACTTGTAAGTTTTCTGGTATGGGTAATTGGTTATTGATAGCATTTTCGTAATCAGAAAAAAGCATCGATCGATGGTATAAATGCAAACATTCTTTAAGTCTGTCTTCATTAATATTGTGCGGTGCAACAATGCATTTGATGGATGGATTTGAATTAATAAAATGGTCTAATTCTTCGTCATCTTCGGTCCAGGTACTACCTGCAACAATGGTTGTATGATTGGCGCAAAATTTTTCAATAATGGGGATAGGTTCGAATTGGCTAGCAATTGTTATTACTCTATCAAATCGGGTATCTCCACTAATTGCAACAGTATCTGTAAAACCAATACCATTTAATAAATTTGCTGATACATTGTCTTGAACAAAAAAATAACTAAAGTTTTTAAGGATGCTTCTATAGAAATTACCATACCATTTAAAGAAAGATTGACCCTCTCTAAAAATGCCAGAAACCAATACCAAGGGGATGTTTTTTTTTGCAGCTTGTGCAGCATAGTGGTACCAGAATTCGTATTTAACAAATAGAATTAATGAGGGTTGTACTATCTTAAAAAAATGTTTGGCATTGTTTACAGAATCAATGGGTAAGTATGTAATGTAGTCGGCTCCAGCATAGTTTTTTCTAACCTCGTATCCAGATGGCGAAAAAAAACTTAATAATATTTTGTGATTGGGATATGTTTTTTTAAGTGCTTCTAATATTGGCCTGCCTTGTTCAAATTCTCCTAATGAAGCGCAGTGCATCCAAATAACAGGTGCATCATTGTGTTCAAAAGCCTTGGTGAGTTTTAAAAAAACGTCTTTTCTTCCATTCACCCATTGCCTTGCTTTCTCGTTGTAGAATCCCAATAGCCATGCCGCTTTTGGGTATAAAAAAATAAAGATTTCGTAGAATATTTTCAAGTGCCTATTTCTTGGTACAAAATAACGCAATAATTTCTAGCTTATTTCACAGATTTCAGATTACAAAGAAATCTTATTTGAGCTTATTTTCATTAGATTTGCCGGCGAAACAATGAATTGTAATATGCGCCCCATTCAAATGGTAGATACCAAAAGTCAATATTTGAATATAAAATTGGCAGTAGATGCTGCTATACACGAGGTATTAGACTCAGCCGCATATATCAATGGCAAACCAGTTCAAGACTTTACAACTGCATTAAATACCTACCAAGGGTCAGCTCACACAATTACTTGTGGCAATGGAACGGATGCTTTACAAATTGCCATGATGGCACTTGATTTACAACCGGGAGACGAAGTAATAACACCATCATATACTTATATTGCCACAACAGAAGTGGTGGCTTTATTAAAACTTAAACCAGTTTTTGTAGAAGTCGATCCTAAAACTTTTTGTATTGATCCCGTATCGGTGCGCAATGCCATTACCCCAAAAACAAAAGCAATTGTTCCAGTGCATTTATACGGCCATGCAGCACCAATGGAAGAGATTATGCAAATAGCTGCCGAATTTGGTTTGTATGTAATTGAAGACAATGCCCAAGCAATTGGTTGCGAATACACATTTTTAGATGGAAGTAAAAAGAAAACGGGTTCTATTGGAACTGTTGGAACAACCTCATTTTATCCAAGTAAAAACTTAGGAGCATACGGAGATGGTGGTGCAATATTTACCAATGATGCAGCATTGGCTCAAAAAATGAAAATGATTGCTAATCATGGGCAACAAACTCGTTACTACCACGAAATGGTTGGTTGTAATTCTCGTTTAGATTCGATGCAAGCAGCTGTATTAAATATTAAATTAAAAAACTTAAACGATTATACCAGTGCACGCAGAAATGCGGCAGATTTTTATAACAATGCATTTGCAGGAAACGAAAAAATAACAGTGCCCTATGTTGCGCCGTATAGCACGCACGTGTATCACCAATATACCTTGCAATTACACAATGTAAACAGAGATGCTCTGAGCGCATATTTAGCCGAGAAGAAAATCCCTTCTATGATTTATTATCCGGTACCCGGGCATCGTCAAAAAATGTTCAGTGGATTAGATTTACCGCTTGTAGATTTAACCATTACCGATTGGTTAACAGAGCGGGTAATTTCATTGCCCATGCATACAGAAATGGATCAGGAACAACTTTCTTACATTACAGACAACGTTTTAAACTTTATCAATAATTAAATTTTTAAAAAAAATAGTACATGAAAATAGCTGTTGTTGGAACTGGGTATGTTGGATTGGTTACAGGAACTTGTTTTGCAGAAACAGGCATTAAAGTAACTTGTATAGATATTGATGCATCTAAAGTAGAACGTCTTTCTAATGGAGAAATTACCATTTACGAACCAGGCTTAGAAAAAATATTTTTACGCAATACCAGAGAAACGCGTTTAAAATTTACCACTAGTTTAGTAGAAGGAATTAAAGAGGCAGAAATTATTTTTTTAGCATTGCCTACGCCTCCTGGTGCAGATGGTTCTGCCGATTTAAAATATATTTTAGGAGTAGCAACAGAATTAGGAAAATTATTAACTGATTATAAAGTAATAGTTAATAAGAGTACCGTGCCAGTGGGTACTGCCCAAAAAGTACGTGCAGCAATTGCACAAAATTACCAAGGTGAATTTGATGTAGTTAGCAATCCTGAGTTTTTAAGAGAAGGTGTTGCTGTCGATGATTTTATGAAACCAGATAGGGTAGTCATTGGGGTTAGTTCAGACAGAGCTAGAAAGCTTATGGGAGATTTGTATGCGCCATTTGTGCGTCAAGGAAATCCAATTATTTACATGGATGAAAAGTCTGCAGAGTTAACGAAATATGCAGCCAATTCATTTTTGGCCACTAAAATTTCGTTCATGAATGAAATTGCACAAATGTGCGAAAGATTAGGTGCAGATGTTGATATGGTGCGTAAAGGAATTGGTAGTGATGATAGAATTGGCCGACGCTTTTTATTTCCTGGCATTGGTTATGGTGGATCTTGTTTTCCAAAAGATGTACAAGCGCTAATTATGTCATCAGAAGAATATGGATACGATTTTAAAATTTTAAAAGCGGTTGAATCCGTTAATGAAAACCAAAAACTTCACTTGATGCCAAAAATCAATGCATTTTTTAATGGCAATATAGCAGGAAAACATTTTGCATTATGGGGTTTGGCATTTAAACCAAATACCGATGATATACGAGAAGCGCCAGCATTGTATTTAATTGAAGCATTAACAGCAGCTGGTGCAACCGTTACTGCATACGATCCAGAAGCGATGCCGAATGTGCAAAATCAAATTGGTCATTCAGTAATTAATTTTGCAGCAGACCAATATAGTTGTTTGGCTGGCGCAGATGCTTTGGTAATTGCTACCGAATGGAGTGAGTTTAGAACCCCAGATTTTGAAATCATTGAAACTAAAATGCGCAACAAAGTTGTGTTTGATGGTAGAAATCTTTTTGAAGTTAATCAAATGAAAGCACTAGGATATCATTACGAAAGTATTGGAAGACCATAAATAAATACTATGTCAAGAAAAACAATTTTAATTACAGGTGCAGCTGGCTTTTTAGGCTCGCATTTATGTGATCGTTTTATAAAAGAAGACTACCATGTAATAGGAATGGACAATTTAATTACAGGTGATTTAAGAAATATAGAACACTTGTTTAAATTAGAAAATTTCGAGTTTTTTCACCATGATGTTTCTAAGTTTATTCATGTGCCGGGTAACATTGATTATATCCTACATTTTGCTTCACCTGCAAGCCCTATCGACTATTTAAAAATCCCTATACAAACCTTAAAAGTAGGTGCGCTAGGTACGCATAATTGTTTGGGATTAGCCAAAGCAAAAAATGCTAGAATGTTGGTGGCGTCTACTAGTGAAGTATACGGAGATCCAATGGTACATCCTCAAACAGAAGAATATTGGGGAAATGTAAACCCTGTTGGACCAAGAGGTGTATATGACGAAGCCAAGCGTTTTATGGAATCAATAACAAGGGCTTATTATACTTTTCATGGCGTTGAAACAAGAATCATTCGCATCTTTAATACCTATGGTCCTAGAATGCGTTTGAACGATGGTAGAGCATTACCTGCATTTATTGGTCAAGCACTACGCGGCGAAGATTTAACCGTATTTGGCGATGGATCTCAAACCCGTTCTTTCTGTTATGTTGATGATTTAATTGAAGGTATTTATCGCTTGTTAATGAGTGATTATACCATGCCAGTTAATATTGGTAATCCAAATGAAATTACCCTGAAAGATTTTGCAGAAGAAGTATTAAAACTCACTGGATCTGCAGTTAAAATAATCTACAAAGAATTGCCAGTTGATGATCCTAAACAACGTCAACCAGATATTACTAAAGCAAGGGAATTATTAGGATGGGAGCCAAAGATTGAAAGAGCAGAAGGATTAAAAAGAACCTACGAATATTTTAAATCATTACCCAAAGAAGAATGGTCTAAATTACCCAAGGAATTTGTAAATTCAAGCAAGTAGTTAATTGTATTGTGCAATAAATAATTAATCATGGCAAAACCTTTGGTAGTAATAACTGGAAAGACTGGGCAACTTGGTTGGGAAATAGAACAACTATCTCAACAATATAGCCAACAGTTCCATTTTTTATTTACAACAAGGGCCGAACTAGATTTATCAAATCCTGCAAGCATTGCACCTTTCTTTGAAACATATACGCCAGCTTATTTTATTAATTGTGCCGCCTACACAGCTGTAGATAAAGCCGAGCAAGAACAAACATTAGCCTATACCATCAATGCAGAATCTGTTGGATTAATAGCCCAGTATTGTGCTGAAATTAATGCAGTACTCATTACTATCTCTACCGATTATGTGTTTGATGGAAATGGAACTTCACCCTATTTAACTACTACCGCAACAAAACCCATCAATTATTATGGTTATAGTAAATGGATGGGAGAGCAGTTGGCCTTAAGCAATTGTAAAAAATCAATTGTCATTAGAACATCTTGGGTATATAGTACACATGGTAATAATTTTGTAAAAACCATGTTGCGTTTAATGAATGATCGACCATCACTAAATGTAGTATCAGACCAAATTGGATCACCAACATCTGCCGCAGATTTAGCAGCTGCAATAATTTCCATTATTCAATCCATTGAAAAAGGAAATGCGCATTATGGTATTTATCAATACAGTAATAGTGGTGTAATATCTTGGTATGATTTTGCAGTAGCTATTGCAAAAGAAGCCAACAAAAAAACAATCGTATCGCCCATTCCATCCACCGATTTTCCAACCCCAGCCAAGCGACCTGCTTATTCGGTAATGGATATAACTGGCATTGAAACAGATTATCAAATTACAATACTTCCTTGGTTAGAAAGTTTGCAAATTTATATTGCTAAACTTGCTAAATAATCTATCTATTTTAATTACTTATCTACCAGTTTTATTTTCTGTGTAAAACTTTGTTTTTCATAAAGGGCACTCATTGCTGGGTTAGCATTTCTTGATGATTCTTCTGGTCTTTGTCCACCACTGCTTCCGCCGCCACGTCCAGAACTTGCACCTATTCGACTCTTTCCCATACTATTAGGTTCTGACCTTGAACCAAAATCCCTTGATTCATTGGGGTTCTCTAGTGCATTTACTTTAAATTCAATGCTGACTAATTCAGTAAGTGTAGCTTTGCTTTGAGGTATCAAATCTTTAATAGGAATCATGATTTCGTAAATAATATTTTCCTTTTCATTTAAACCTATTCCAATATTCATTCCGTTTACATTCATCAAATCTTGAACGCCATTATTGGCCAGAAACCCTTTTCTTGTAACTGTTGTAATCATTGCTTTATAAAGCGTTAATAGGTTTTTAATATCTGCATTAAAAACGTAACGGATTTCAGCTATTTTTGAGAAGTCAATATTTGCATGGAATTTCCTGTCTTTCTCTGAAGATTTTAAATCAAGACTCCATCCAGCAATCATCATTTTAGTGGCTTTATTTTTATTATTATTTGATATACATAAATAAATATTATCCTTATCATTACTAATGGCAAAAACCAATCCACTGATGGAATCTACATAGTTAAATGGTTTGCTCCATTCAATATCTGAACCATCAATACTAATTTCATGCGAAGACCATTTTGATTCAGGAATAGGAGATTGTGCAATTGATTTTGATAAAAACAAAACCAAGAATGGGAGGGTAATTAAGATTTTTTTCATTGTAATTAATTTTTAATCTAGTGTAGAAAAGATAAAGATAATTTTTGAATAAAGCTTATAATGGAAGTAAAAGTGCTGAGTTTTTCATTTTTAACTATTGAATAAGAATGACTAAGTCAAGGGGTTTCGGTAGTTAAATTCCATTTGAAAAAAAATTAAAGGAAATTAACCCCGAAAATCTTCATTTTGGAGGTAAAACTGGTGGAAAAACCTGTTTTTGAAGGTCCTAAAAAGAAATAACCTATTGAAAATCAATAGGTTATTTCTTTTTAAAAGTTGCCCGACCTGGATTCGAACCAAGACAAACTGTACCAAAAACAGTTGTACTACCCTTATACTATCAGGCAATCCGTTCCAATCTAGATGGATGGGCTGCAAAAATAGGGCTGTACCCCAATTGTTCCAAATATTTTAAAAGAAATATCAATTAAAAAGAGCTCGTTATTCAAAATAAAAGCATTTTTTAAATCAAACACATTCTAAACTTGTCATTCGATTCAAGCCGAATGTTTATATTTAGTCCTATAATTAAAAGTCAAAAAGAAAAACATGACAAACAAACTGATTTTATTAGGTCTTTTCGTAACAGCAATGCTAATTATGTCTTTTAGAACAGAAAAGAAAAAGAAAGTAATCTTTTTTGGAGATTCTATTACTTCAGCAGCTGTAAACCCTGGTGGTTATATTCGTTTGATTGATACCATCATTCAAAAAGCAGGTTTATCAAATCAATATGATTTGGTAGGTGCAGGTGTAAGTGGAAATAAAGTGTATGATTTGTATTTAAGGATGGAAGAAGATGTGTTACAAAAAAATCCTGATATCGTTTTAATTTACATTGGAGTAAATGATGTTTGGCACAAAGCAGGTTCTGGCACTGGAACCGATTATGATAAGTTTGGTAAATTTTATGAAGCCATTGTAAAAAAGATTCAAGCAAAAGGAGCCAAAGTTATATTGTGTACACCTGCTGCCATTGGTGAAAGAACCGATCATACAAACCAACAAGATGGTGATTTGAATATGTATTGTAAATGGATTAGGAGTTTTGCCGCAAGCAAGCAATTGCAGTTAGTAGATTTAAGAGCAGGATTACTTAATTACAACCTACAACACAATCCAGAAAACAAAGAGAAAGGTATTTTAACCTCAGATAGGGTGCATTTAAACCCCGCAGGCCAGCAATTTGTAGCGGATGCTATGTGGGAAGAAATTAAGGCTGTTAAATAACTAAAAAGTTAGCATCAAATTAAAATCTTCGCAGCGAATCTAATTAGAAACGCTGCGAAGATTTTTTTATGCAATAATTAAATCAAGATTTTTCTTTCCACGTCTAACTAATAAGTATTTGCCTTTTAATTTTTCTGCCAATTCAATTTGGTAATTAATATCTGTAATTTTCACTTCGTTCAAACTAAGGCCACCAGCTTGTAACATTTTCCTTGCTTCGCCTTTGCTAGCAAAACAACCGCTATCAGCTAAAAAGCTTACAATATTCGCAGGAAATTCACCATTGTATTCGTGTATTGGAAGACCACTTGTTTCTAAAACCGCATTGTCAGTTTCATTAATAAAAGCCAATGCATCTCCACCAAACAAGGCTTTTGATGTTTTAATAATTTGTTCATATGCCGCTTCATTGTGTACAAAACAAGTGAGTTCTTGCGCTAGTTTAAGTTGTAAAACTTTCAGTTCTGGTTTTATTTCGTGCTCGGCTATTAAAGTATCAATAATTTCTTTTGGTAAGAGGGTAAAAATTTTAATCCATTTTTTTGAATCCTCATCGCTAGCATTTAACCAAAATTGATAAAATTGATAAGGGGTTGTTTTTGTAGGATCTAACCAAACATTTCCTTTTTCAGTTTTACCAAACTTACCGCCGTCTGCTTTGGTAATTAAAGGACAAGTAAATGCAAATGCTTCACCGCCTGCTTTGCGTCGAACGAGTTCGGTGCCTGTAAGAATATTTCCCCATTGGTCGCTGCCACCCATTTGTAATTTGCAATTTCTATTTTGATAAAGCCAATAAAAATCATATCCCTGCACCAATTGATAAGTGAATTCGGTAAAGCTCATGCCCGATTCTCCATCCAATCGTTTTTTTACACTGTCTTTTTGCATCATGTAATTCACGGTAATATGCTTGCCTACATCACGAATGAAATTTAAAAAACTAAAATCTTTAAACCAATCGTAGTTGTTTACTAATTCTGCTGCATTGGTTTTGCTGCTATTAAAATCCAAAAATTTGCTTAATTGTTTGCGAACGCCTTCTTGGTTAAATTGAAGGGTTTCTTCACTTAATAAATTACGTTCTTCGCTTTTACCACTTGGGTCACCCACCATTCCTGTTGCACCTCCAACCAAAGCAAAAGGCTTATGACCTGCTTTTTGTAGGTGTACCAATAATAAAATAGGCACCAAACTACCAATATGCAAACTATCGGATGTTGGGTCGAAACCAATATATCCCGATACCATTTCTTTTGCTAAAAGTTCTTTGGTTCCGGGCATTATATCTTGCACCATGCCCCTCCACTGTAATTCATCAATTAAATCCATCGTCCTTTGTATTTAAACAAAAGTAATTACTTCATTTGGATGCTTATTGAAAAATTAATGACATAAAGCCAATAATTTTACAGCAATTTAAAAACTATGAACAAAGTTGGCGATGGTACCCGTATCCTGAATTTCATAATTGATGGATTTCTTGTTTTCATTCTGAGCTTTTTTACGTTTAGATTTTGGAACTTCTATGTGTACAACTGGAATTTTAGGCCCATTAATTTTTGGTGGTTTGTTGCAGGAGCCCTTTTTGTGTATTATACCTTTTGGGAGGCTTCGTTTAACCGAACACCAGGCAAATGGGTCACTGCTACCAAAGTTGTTCGATTAGATGGAAATAAGCCCTTATTGGTGCAGATACTCATAAGAAGTTTGGTCCGCTTTACCCTAATTGATTTTTTATTTATGGCAGTTTTGGGTAAACCATTGCACGATTTGGTCAGTAAAACGACGGTGGTGGAATGCTAATTTAAATGATCCAACGCTTAATCATTCCTGAATTCGCAACTTTAAGCCCAATGCATTGTTCTAAATTTGCCCCTCTAAAAAGATGGGCATTTTGCTTTCATCAACAAAGACTTTTTAATTTATGGCAAAGATTGGCATCAATATAGCAACAGGCAGTTTGCAGCAAGCAGAAATGATTGTAGGAATAGATTTAGGTACAACCAATAGTTTGGTGGCCATTATCCATCCCGAAACCAAACAGCCTGTGGCATTAAAAGAATTTAATTCAAGCAGTTTGGTGCCTAGTATTGTGCATTTTGATGGGTTTGGCAATCCAACTGTAGGGGAGCAGGCCAGAAGTTTTTTAGAGACCGATCCTAAAAATACCATCTTTAGTGCCAAGCGTTTAATGGGTAAAAGTTACCAAGATATTAAAGACAATGCCCAATTCTTTACCTATAAAGTAATTGATGACGATACAGCATCGCTAGTAAAAGTACAGGTCGGCAACCAGTTTTTCTCGCCCATTGAATTGTCTTCCTTCATATTAAAAGAACTCAAAAACAGGGCCGAGCATATTTTAAAAACCCCAGTTACAAAGGCTGTAATAACTGTGCCGGCTTATTTTAATGATGCGCAAAGACAGGCAACAAGAGATGCAGGTAAAATTGCAGGTTTAGACGTCTTACGCATTGTAAATGAGCCAACTGCGGCTAGTTTGGCTTATGGTTTAGGATTAAGGCCAAACGAAGAAAAAACCATTGCCGTATATGATTTAGGTGGTGGTACTTTTGATATTTCCATCTTACATATTAGTAATGGCATATTTGAAGTGCTAAGTACCAATGGCGATACCTATTTGGGCGGAGATGATATAGACCGATCTATTATGGAGTATTGGCTTACTGAAGGCGGAATAACCATGGAGGAACTCCAACAGCACCAGTCTTTATTGCAATCATTGCGCTTAAAAGCAGAGGAAGCTAAAAAACATTTGAGTACACACGAGCATTTTTCTACCAACTGGAATGGAGAAGTATTAAGTATTAAAATAACTGATTTTGAGCAACTTATAATAGGTTTAATCAATAAAACTATTAAATGTTGTGAGCTTTCATTGCAAGATGCTAAGCTAACAACTGCTGCTATTGATACTATTGTAATGGTAGGTGGTAGTACCAGAGTTCCAGCCATTAAACAAGCGGTGGGTGCTTTTTTTGGAAAACCGGTTAACGATTCTGTAAACCCCGATGAGGTTGTTGCATTAGGCGCAGCCATTCAGGCCGATATTCTTGCAGGGAATAACAAAGACTTTTTATTGCTCGATATTACGCCGCTTAGTTTAGGTATAGAAACAATGGGCGGGTTAATGGATGTTTTAATTCCAAGGAACTCAAAAATTCCTACCAGTGTTGGACGCCAATATACCACACACAAAGACGGGCAGGGAAGTATGCGTATTTCTGTTTTCCAAGGTGAGAGAGACATGGTAAAGGATAATCGTAAGCTAGCCGAGTTTAATTTAACAGGTATACCAGGGATGCCTGCAGGATTGCCAAAAGTAGAAATCAGTTTTTTGATCAATGCCGATGGAATATTAGTGGTAAAAGCCAAAGAGCTACGCAGTGGAATAGAACAGTTTATTGAAGTAACACCACAATATGGGCTAACCGATGAGCAAGTTGAAGGGATGTTGATGGACAGTATAACCCATGCCAAAGACGATATGCAAACTAGGGCTTTGGTAGAAGCTGCAACAGAGGCTGAGCAGATATTAGCTGTTACTGAAAAGTTCATATCTAAGAACCAGCAACTATTATCATCCGAAGAAATATTGGCAACAGCGGGGGCTATGCAAGCACTTCAGTTAGCAGTAACAATGAATGATAAAAATTTGATTCAGAATAAGATAGAAGAGTTAAATGAAATTTCACGTCCATTTGCAGAGCGTGCAATGGATGCTGCCGTAAGCGGTGCTTTAAAAGGAAAGTCTATTTAATTTTTTACTTGCAACCAGCGCTGAACATATTTGCCTAGAATATCAAATTCAAGGTTAACAATGCTTCCAATATGTAGTTGGTGAATACTTGTGTGATTAAACGTGTAAGGGATAATTGCAACGCTAAATTCATTGTTTGTAACATCAAAGCAGGTTAAGCTAGTGCCATTCACGGCAATGGATCCTTTGTCTATCATCAAGTGGTTGAAAGATTCTGGAAATGAAAAACGGTATTCCCAACTGCCTTCAAGTATGGTTAATTTGGTGCAAGTGCCTGTAGCGTCTACATGTCCTTGAACAATATGACCGTCAAGACGCCCATTCATAACAAGGCATCGTTCTAAGTTCAATGAATGGCCTACACTCCAACCAGATAAATTGGTTTTACGCAGTGTTTCCTCAATAGCAGTTACCCGATGTTGTCCATTTTCAATGGCTTCCACCGTAAGGCAAACACCTTCATGGCTCAAACTTTGGTCTATTTTTAGTTCAGTTGAAATAGGGGATGCTATCCAAAAACTGGTATTAGTACCATATTTTTCAATAGAAATAACCTTTCCGGTGCTTTCAATAATTCCTGTAAACATGACTGCAAGATAAATCTGCAAATTGAATGGGGATAAGATTTTTTCAGGCTTATTTATTTTCGTTTGGAATTTTCAAATCAAACCTTATCTTTGCCGTCCTAAAAACGCCTGAGGAGGTATACAACATATGTTAATTATTGATTCAAAAGACTGCGAAAACATCGACAAAGCACTTAAGAAGTACAAGAAGAAATTCGAAAAATCTAAGGCTTTATTGCAATTAAGAGAGCGCCAAGCTTTCATCAAGCCGTCGGTAAGACGTAGAGGTGAAATCCTTAAAGCGGTTTACAAGCAACAAATTGCTAGCGGAAAAATTGAAGGATAGTTCAAGGAAGATTCCTTAATTATTTTCTTTTATTATTCCGCTTCCACAATATTTAGTAGTAGTCTGATGTTATATCTTCAGACTACTTTTTTATGCCCATTACTGACTATCCGCAAATTGCCCCATTTTTAGAATACCTGCAGTTCGAAAAGCGGTACTCTAAGCATACCATTGTAGCCTATCAAACCGACCTTGAGCAATTCTTTCAATACTTAGTTAATCAATTCGATAATCCTGCATTAGACCAAATTGCTGCCATGTTTATTAGAAGTTGGTTGGCTAGCGTTAAAGAAAACGAAATCAGTGCCAAGTCTATTAATCGAAAAATATCTACCCTAAAATCTTTTTTTAAATACCAATTAAAAATTGGCCTGATTAAAACATCGCCAATGGGGGTGATTATTTCTCCTAAAACAAAAAAACGACTTCCAGTTTTCGTTTCAGAAAAGGAGGTACATACTTTATTTGAACACGTTGAATTCCCTGATACATGGGAGGGTAGAACACAGCGATTGGTTTTATTGCTTTTTTACCAAACTGGTATGCGTTTGAGTGAATTGATTCAATTAAAAGAAACGCAAATAGACGCATCGTTGAAACAAGTAAAAGTATTGGGTAAAGGAAATAAGGAACGCATCATTCCAATTGATGCTGCTTTGGTAAAAGAATTAGAATCGTATCAATTAAACAGGCCTACAAAGAGCGCTACTATTAAAACGGTATTTACATCAGCAAAAGGAAAGCCGCTACAACCAAGGGCTGTATATGCCTTTGTAAAGAAATACTTGGGGCAGGTAACCACCGTTCAAAAAAAGAGTCCGCATATTTTAAGACATAGTTTTGCAACCCATTTAATGAACAATGGTGCTGATTTGAATGCAGTGAAAGAACTATTAGGGCACAGTAGTTTGGCCGCCACACAAGTATATACCCACAATACCATTGAAAAATTAAAAGAGGTTTTTAATAAAGCACATCCAAAGGCCTAAAAGCATTAGTGCGCTTTTGTTTTACAGTCTGTTAAAATAGTAAATAAAAAAATAAATTGTTGGTTCCTTAACTATTATTTGTTGTAACTTGTTAGTAGTTCCTAATGAGCCAGTTTTAAAAGATTTTTGGCTTGTAGTTCTTTTAAATATTTTATTCATTAACCGTTTAAATGTGAGTTACTATGAACGTTAACATTCAGTCAGTACACTTTAATGCAGATGAAAAATTGCTAGATTATGTTACACGAAAAATTGAAAAATTAAACACATTTCACGACCAGATTTTAAAAGTAGACCTGTTCTTGAAATTGGATAACGTGGTACATGTTATCAAAGACAAAGTAGTAGAAATTAAAGTGCATGTGCCCAGGCACGATTTTTTTGTAAAAACGTCCTCAAAATCCTTTGAAGAATCATTTGATAATGCAATGGATTCTATCATTTCACAAATAAAACGAAAAAAAGACAAGCTTGCCGCTTAATAAACGCAAGGCCCCGGAACTATTTCGGGGCTTTTTTTTGCCCTTATAATGCCGTTACACAAGGGTTTTCGCCAACTTGTTGAAAACTGTTGTAAAAATTTTGCTACAAAATTTTGCCGAATAAAGTTTTCCATTACCTTTGCCGTCCTTAAAAAGGGATAGTTCTTTCTATTAATGCCGAAGTAGCTCAGTTGGTAGAGCAGCTGATTTGTAATCAGCAGGTCGCGGGTTCGAGTCCCATCTTCGGCTCAAAATGTGTAAAGCATTGTTGTTTTGTGTTGTAAGAATTTTCTTAACGGTATAAAATCAGGGTTTGCATTTATAAAATGGGCAGATGGCCGAGTGGTTAAAGGCGACAGACTGTAAATCTGTTCACTCACGTGTACGTAGGTTCGAACCCTACTCTGCCCACTCAAGCATTTAAAAGTGAAAACTTTGTATTGCAATAGTTCTTTTAAGTAAAATTCAAGCGTCAATTAATTTTGACAGTTGGATAGGAATTAAAAAGCGGAAGTAGCTCAATTGGTAGAGCGATAGCCTTCCAAGCTATAGGTCGCGAGTTCGACCCTCGTCTTCCGCTCTTACTAGAGTTGATGAATTTCAGTACAAAACAGTCCGCTGTTTAAACTACTGGGTAGCAACTTAAAAGCCTTTGTAGCTCAGGGGTAGAGCACTTCCTTGGTAGGGAAGAGGTCGTGAGTTCGATTCTCACCAACGGCTCTTTTTGATTGCTAGGTTTATTTGAATGAGTGAGGTTAGAAATGGGTGGAAAACAAAGAATCCCTTGCATGCTATATAATAGTAGTTTTGCATCGAAATAATTTTAAACGGGTCTAACAAGATCCTCAATTTTTAAAACACAACTAAAAACCGATAAAAATGGCAAAAGAGACCTTCAAGAGGGAAAAACCTCACGTAAACGTAGGTACCATTGGTCACGTTGACCATGGTAAAACCACTTTAACTGCAGCTATCACTATGATCCTTGCAAAAAAAGGAATGGGTAACGTTGCAAAGAATTATGATGAAATTGATGGCGCTCCAGAAGAAAGAGAGCGTGGTATCACTATTAATACTGCTCACGTTGAGTATCAAACAGCGAATCGTCACTATGCGCACGTTGACTGTCCAGGTCACGCCGATTATGTGAAGAACATGATTACTGGTGCTGCTCAAATGGATGGAGCTATCCTAGTGGTTGCTGCAACTGATGGTCCTATGCCTCAAACCAAAGAGCACATCTTGTTGGCTCGTCAGGTAGGCGTTCCTCAAATCGTTGTTTTCATGAACAAAGTAGATTTGGTTGACGATCCTGAATTATTAGAATTAGTAGAAATGGAAGTTCGTGAGTTGTTAACTTCTTACGGCTTTGACGGTGATAATACACCAATCATACAAGGTTCTGCAACAGGAGCTTTATCTGAAGATCCAACATGGGTTGCAAAAATCGATGAATTAATGGATGCGGTTGATTCTTATATTCCATTGCCTCCTCGTCCGGTTGATTTACCATTCTTGATGAGCGTAGAAGATGTATTCTCAATTACTGGTCGTGGCACTGTTGCTACTGGTCGTATTGAGCGTGGACGTATTAAAGTTGGTGAAGGAATTGAAATCGTTGGTTTGATGGAAGCTCCATTAACTTCAACTGTTACTGGTGTTGAAATGTTCAAAAAACTACTTGACGAAGGTGAAGCTGGAGATAATGCAGGTTTATTATTACGTGGTATTGAAAAGACTCAAATCCGTCGTGGTATGGTTCTTTGTAAGCCAGGTTCTATCACTCCGCATACAGATTTCAAAGGTGAAGTTTACGTATTGAGCAAAGAAGAAGGCGGACGTCATACTCCTTTCTTTAACAAATACCGTCCTCAGTTTTACTTCCGTACAACGGATGTAACTGGTGAGTGTACTTTACCAGAAGGAACTGAAATGGTAATGCCTGGTGATAATATTAACTTAAGTGTTAAGTTGATCCAACCAATTGCAATGGAAAAAGGTTTGAAGTTTGCAATTCGTGAAGGTGGCCGTACCGTAGGTGCTGGTCAGGTTACTGAAATTTTAAAATAAGCTCAAAGCGAAGGCTTTTAGCTTTAAGCAAATGTTTTTACATACATTTGCAATATAATAAACTAAAAGCTGTCTCGTTCACGGGATAGCTTTTAGCTTTCTACGGGCATAGTGCAACGGTAGCATACGGGTCTCCAAAACCTTTGATCTGGGTTCGAATCCTAGTGCCCGTGCGGATGATTTTGAAGTATAAAAATGTGGTGTTTGAATTAAAAAAACACGCAAAAAATGGTTATTCGAAATTGATAAATTGAAAACATGAACAAGATTGCAACTTATTTTAAAGAGAGTTACCAAGAATTGTTAGAGAAAGTAACCTGGCCTACTTGGATGCAGCTTCAACAAAGTACATTGATTGTTTTGGTAGCAACAGTTATCATTACTGCAATGGTTTGGATCATGGATTTCTCTAGTAACCAATTGCTTAAATTGATTTATTCATTATTCAAGTAACCAACTATGGACTCAGTTGAAATAATAGAAACACAAATCGCGCCTCTAGTTCAACAGGCAGATACCAAATGGTATGTTTTGCGTGTGGTAAGTGGTAAAGAGCGAAAAGTAAAAGAGTATTTGGATAAGGATTTGGTAAGAAACGGTTGGACAGAAACCATCAAGCAGATTTTCCTTCCAATGGAAAAAGTTTACAAAGTGCAGAACGGTAAAAAAGTGATGCGTGAAAAAAACTATTTTCCTGGATATGTAATGATGGAAGTTTTAGATGGAAAATTAACAGATGATATTGTACAGCATATTAGCAATATTAGCAACGTAATGCACTTCTTAACAGATGGAAAAGGGTCTAAAGGAAATATCATTTCATTGCGTAAGTCCGAAGTAAATAAAATGCTTGGTAAGGTTGATGAAATGAATGATATGGGTGTTACCATGAGTGAGCCTTTTATAGTTGGCGAAACAATTAAAATCATTGAAGGTCCATTTAATGACTTTAATGGTGTAATTGAAGATGTGAATGACGAGAAGAAAAAACTAAAAGTCACTGTAAAAATATTCGGTCGTTCAACGCCTGTAGAATTAAGTTATATGCAGGTTGAAAAATTGAATTAATTGTAATAAAATCTTTTAAAGGCTGTATCAAAAAGTGGTACAGCCTTTTTTTTGCAAAAAATGGGGGATTTTAGAAAAAATTTGTTGTATTTATTTGGTTAATTACTATTAACACATACCTTTGCCGCCCCAAAAGTTCTTTTTATTAAGAATGATTGACATTGGGAGTTTCGGAATAAATCTGGAACGATATCACCAAAAAATCAAAAAAATGGCAAAAGAAATCTCAGGCTACGTAAAGTTGCAGGTGAAAGGCGGTCAAGCCAATCCAGCTCCTCCAGTAGGTCCGGCCCTTGGTTCTAAGGGTGTTAACATCATGGAGTTCTGTAAGCAATTCAATGCTAGAACTCAAGACAAAATGGGGAAAGTTGTTCCTGTTTTAATTACAGTTTATACCGACAAGTCTTTCGACTTTGTCATTAAAACTGCTCCTGCTGCTGTTCAATTAATGGAAGCTGCTAAAATTCAAAAAGGATCAAAAGAAAGTAATCGTGCTAAAGTAGGTAAAGTAACTTGGGAACAAGTTGAATTTATTGCTAAAGACAAGATGACTGATTTAAATGCCTTTACGTTAAATAGCGCAATGAACATGGTTGCAGGTACTGCACGTAGTATTGGTATTACTGTTGACGGTAAAGCTCCTTGGGAAAATTAATTATTCACCTTAAATCATTTAGAAAATGTCACTTACTAAAAAAAGAAAAGTAGCAGTAACTAAGGTGGATAAAACAAAAATTTATTCCCTTAAAGAAGCAGCTAACCTTGTAAAAGAAATTAACTGTACAAAATTTGATAGTTCTGTTGATTTGCATATTCGTTTAGGAGTTGATCCTAAAAAAGCAGACCAACAAGTTCGTGGAACTGTATCATTACCACACGGAACTGGTAAAACAAAAAAAGTATTGGTATTGTGTACGCCAGATAAAGAAGCCGCTGCAAAAGAAGCAGGTGCTGATTATGTTGGTTTAGACGAATTTATCCAAAAAATTGAAAGTGGTTGGGTAGACATTGACGTTATTATTGCTACTCCTGCTGTAATGCCTAAAATTGGTAAATTAGGTAAAGTTTTAGGGCCTCGTAACTTGATGCCAAATCCTAAAACAGGTACTGTTACCAATGATGTTGCTGCCGCTGTAAATGAAGTTAAAGGTGGAAAGATTGCTTTTAAAGTAGATAAAGCAGGTATCGTTCACGCTTCAATCGGTCGTATATCATTTGCTCCTGAAAAGATTTCTGAGAACAGTGCAGAACTTATCAACGCAATCTTAAAACTAAAACCATCTGCATCTAAAGGTACATACCTTAAAGCTGTAAGTATGGCTAGTACAATGAGCCCAGGTATTACTTTAGACACCAAATCATTAATCAACTAATCCTGGTGATCGTTCTACGCAAGTAGTATGAAATGACCCGGGTTGATAAAAAAATTAGTTATGACCAAAGACCAAAAAAATGAGGTTATTGAACTCTTGAAAGAGAAGTTCACACAATATAATAACTTCTATATCACAGATACAGAAGCACTAACAGTTGCTCAGGTATCTAAATTACGCCGTACTTGTTTTGATAAGCAAGTAGAAATTAAAGTAGCAAAAAATACATTAATCCGTAAAGCATTGGAATCATTGGATACTGAAAAGTATGCAGGAATATATGATTCGTTACACAATGTTACTGCTTTAATGTTTTCTGAAAACCCTAAAGAACCAGCACTTATTATCTCTTCTTTCCGCAAGGCAAGTGCAACTGATAAGCCTGTTTTAAAAGCCGCATTTATTAACGGAGATGTTTACACTGGTAACGAAAATCTAAAAGCACTTACACAAATCAAAACTAAAAATGAATTGATTGGTGAAGTAATTGGATTGTTACAATCACCTGCTAAACGTGTGATTGCAGCATTGTTGAATCACCACGAAAAGCAAGCGGCTGGAACAGTTGCAGCGGTAATTGAAGCAGCTCCAGAAGTTGTTGCAGAAGCAGCAGCTCCAGAAGCGGTTGCAGAAGCAGCACCAGAAGTGGTTGCAGCAGTTGCGGCTCCAGAAGTGGTTGCAGAAGTTGCAGTTGAAGTGGCACCAGAAGTGGTTGCAGAAGCAGCAGCTCCTGAAGCGGCGGCCCCAGAGGCAGAAGCATAAATTATACGCAAGTAAAAATATCCCAGGCCTGAGGGAAAATAAAGGCAATTTTTTTAAACCATCCGCCGGAGTATCCTAAACGATAACCATGAAGGCGGGAAAAATTTAATATTATGGCAGACATTAAACAATTAGCTGAATCATTAGTAAGCTTAACAGTTAAAGAAGTTCAAGAATTAGCAGACGTTTTGAAAGCTGATTACGGCATTGAACCAGCAGCAGCAACAGTAGTAGCAGCAGCAGGTGGTGGAGAAGCAGCAGCAGCAGTAGAAGAAAAAACTGCATTTGATGTTATTTTAGTTAGCGGTGGTCCTAGCAAATTAACTGTTGTTAAGATCGTTAAAGAATTGACTGGCTTAGGCTTGAAAGAAGCAAAAGACTTAGTTGATGGCGCTCCTAAAGCAGTTAAAGAAGGCGTTTCAAAAGCAGAAGCTGATGAAGTTGCTGGAAAATTAAAAGAAGCAGGTGCTGAAGTAGAAGTTAAGTAATTAACCCTATTTTCAAAAAAATATAACCGATAGGATTTTCCTATCGGTTTTTTTTGTGCATTTGATTAATAACCTTTAACTGAAAAATGCAAAAAAAATGGTAAAAATTTAAGATTTTGGCAGTTATTAAAGGATAGAAAAACATATTTTAAGCTTTTATTTCCAAATATTCGTGGTTGGCTTAAAATTTCTTTTTTAATATTATCCTTATTCACTACTTTTGCTATCCTTAATTTTAGGTTGTTTAGCGGGTGGACATTTTTATCATTTGTTTGAATGGTAGATGCGCCGATTGTACGCTAAGAGAATCTAGGTTCTACCAAAATATTTCGTACTTAAACCGGTTTTACACATATATGTCTACAACTACATTGAACAACAGGGTCGGCTTCGGTAAAACTAAACACTTGGCTGATGCACCAGACCTACTCGACATTCAGTTAGAATCTTTCAGCGAGTTTTTTCAGTTAGAAACAACGCCCGACAAACGTAATGTTGAGGGTTTGTTCCGCGTATTCAAGGAAAACTTTCCTATTACGGATACACGTAACATTTTCGTACTAGAATTCCTGGATTATTTTATTGATCCCCCACGCTACACCATTGAAGAGTGTATGGAACGTGGTTTGACTTATGCAGTTCCTTTAAAAGCAAAATTGCGTTTAAGCTGTAATGATGAAGAACACGTAGACTTCCAAACAATCGTTCAGGATGTATTCTTGGGTAATATCCCGTACATGACACCGCGCGGTACCTTTGTAATTAATGGTGCAGAGCGTGTTGTAGTATCTCAGTTACACCGTTCACCTGGTGTATTCTTTGGGCAGTCTGTTCACCCTAATGGAACAAAAATTTACTCTGCAAGGGTAATTCCGTTTAAAGGGGCTTGGATGGAATTTGCTACAGATATCAACAATGTAATGTATGCGTACATCGATCGTAAAAAGAAGTTTCCTGTAACTACTTTATTGCGTTCTATTGGTTTTGAAACCGATAAAGATATCCTAGAATTATTTGGGATGGCTGATGAGGTTAAAGCCGATAAAAAATCATTGGCTAACCAGGTTGGTCGCAAATTAGCTGCACGTGTTTTAAGAACATGGGTAGAAGATTTCGTTGATGAAGATACTGGAGAAGTAGTGAGCATTGAGCGTAACGAGATTGTTATGGAACGCGACACTGTTTTGGATGAAGAAGCCATTGCTACCATTATTGAAATGGAAGTGAAGAGCGTATTTATTCAAAAAGAAGATGTTGGTGGAGACTATGCAATCATTTACAATACTTTAAATAAAGATACCTCTAACAGTGAATTAGAAGCGGTTCAACATATCTATCGCCAATTGCGTGGAGCTGATGCACCAGATAATGAAACTGCACGTGGTATTATCGATAAATTATTCTTCTCCGACAAACGTTATGATTTAGGAGAAGTAGGTCGTTATAAAATCAACCGTAAATTGGGCTTAGAATATCCTTTGGAAAAAAAGGTATTGACTAAACCAGATATCATTGAAATCATTAAATACCTTGTTCGTTTAACGAATGGTAAAGCTGAAATTGATGATATTGATCACTTGAGCAATCGTCGTGTTCGTACTGTTGGTGAACAATTGTATGCACAATTCGGTGTAGGTCTTGCTCGTATGGCTAGAACTATTCGTGAGCGTATGAACGTTCGTGATAACGAAGTATTTACGCCAGTTGATTTGATCAACGCGCGTACTTTATCTTCTGTTATTAACTCTTTCTTTGGAACTTCTCAGTTATCTCAATTCTTAGACCAAACCAATCCATTGAGTGAAATCACGCACAAGCGTCGTATTTCCGCATTAGGACCTGGAGGTTTGAGTAGAGAGCGTGCTGGATTTGAGGTTCGTGACGTACACTACTCGCACTACGGTCGTTTGTGTACAATTGAAACTCCAGAAGGTCCAAACATTGGTTTGATTTCTACACTTTGCGTTCACGCTGCTATTAATGATATGGGTTTCATTGAAACACCTTATCGTAAAGTAGAGAACGGAAAAGTAAATATGGGTACCCTTACTTTCTTAAGTGCAGAAGAAGAAGATTCTGCAAAAATTGCCCAAAGTAATTCTCCATTGAATGACAAAGGTGGTTTTGCTGAAGATAAAGTGGCTTCTCGTCAAACAGGTGATTTTCCTATTTTAGACAAAGAAGATGTAGAATTTATGGATGTGGCTCCAAACCAAATTGTTGGTTTGAGTGCGTCATTAATTCCTTTCCTAGAACATGATGATGCCAACCGTGCTTTGATGGGATCTAACATGCAACGTCAAGCGGTTCCATTGATCCGTTTAGAGGCGCCAATTGTTGGTACCGGATTAGAAGGAAAAGCAGCGCGTGATGCACGTATTCAAATTCACAGCGAAGGAAATGGAGTTGTTGAGTTTGTAGATGCAAACGAAATTCATGTTCGCTATGATAGAAATGATTTAGATCGTTTGGTGAGTTTTAATGACGACTTACAAGTTTACCACTTGACTAAGTTCATGAAAACCAACCAAGCTACTTGTATCAATCTACGTCCTGCAGTTAAAAAAGGACAGCAATTAAAGAAGGGAGATTTTCTTACCGAAGGATATGCAACCAAAGACGGAGAATTGGCATTGGGCCGTAACTTACAAGTGGCATTCATGCCATGGAAAGGTTACAACTTCGAGGATGCAATTGTAATTAGTGAGAAAGTTGTTCGCGAAGATTTATTTACTTCTGTTCACATTGAAGAATATGAATTAGAAGTTCGCGATACCAAATTAGGTGAAGAAGAATTAACACCAGATATACCAAACGTTTCTGAAGAAGCAACGAAAGATTTGGATGAAAATGGTATCATTCGTATTGGAGCAACTATCAAAGAAGGAGATATTCTAATTGGTAAAATCACTCCAAAAGGTGAATCAGATCCAACCCCAGAAGAAAAACTATTGCGTGCCATTTTTGGAGACAAAGCTGGTGATGCAAAAGATGCTTCTTTGAAAGCACCAAACGGTACAGAAGGTGTGGTGATTGATAAGAAACTTTTCCAACGTGCTAAGAAAGATAAGAACGGTAAGATTCGTGAAAAAGCACAGTTAGAAAAAGTTGAAAAAGTTCACCAACAAAACGTTGAAATCATTAAAGAATTGTTGCTAGAAAAGTTACAGACTTTATTGAAAGACAAGTCTTCTACCGGTGTTAGCAATAATTTTGGAGAAATGTTAATAGGCAAAGGCGCAAAATTCAATCAAAAGAATTTGGCTACTATCGACTATCAAAATGTTAACCCATTGGGTTGGACAGCCGACGCTAAAATTGATGACCAAATCAATATTCTATTACACAACTATAGCATTAAGTTTAACGAAGAATTAGGTCGTTACAAACGCGAGAAATTTAATATCTCAATTGGAGATGAATTACCTGCAGGTGTATTGAAACTAGCCAAGGTTTACTTAGCTGTTAAGCGTAAGTTGAAAGTAGGAGATAAGATGGCAGGTCGTCACGGAAATAAAGGAATTGTTGCAAAGATTGTACGTGCCGAAGATTTACCATTTATGGAAGATGGTACCCCAGTAGACATTGTATTAAATCCTTTGGGCGTACCTTCTAGGATGAACTTGGGTCAGATTTATGAAACCATTTTAGGTTGGACCGGTAAGCGTTTGGGCGTGAAATTTGCAACACCAATTTTTGATGGTGCATCTACTACTCAAATTGAAGAATATTGCGTTGAAGCAGGTATTCCAAGAAACGGTCATACTTATTTATATGATGGTGAAACAGGAGAGCGTTTCCATCAGAAAGCTACTGTGGGTGTTATTTACATGATTAAGTTACACCACATGGTTGATGATAAAATGCACGCCCGTTCAATCGGACCATACAGCTTAATTACACAACAACCGTTGGGTGGTAAGGCACAGTTTGGAGGTCAACGTTTTGGTGAGATGGAGGTTTGGGCACTTGAAGCATATGGTGCTGCTAACATCTTACAAGAATTATTAACCCTCAAATCGGATGATATCATTGGCCGTGCTAAAACGTACGAAGCCATTGTTAAAGGAGATAATATTCCTCGTCCGGGCATACCTGAATCATTCAATGTATTGGTACATGAATTAAGAGGATTAGGATTAGATCTTAAGTTTGAATAATAAGAAAGAGTAGGTGGATTGTTGCTACTAAAAATTGTAACAATCCACTTTACTCATTTCTATTTGCAGTACTGAATAAGTAAGCGACGCAACTACTGATGCGTAAGCACTCAAAAGTTGGAAACAAAATATTAAACTACAAATTCTCAACATCGATATGGCAATCAAAAGAGATAACAAACCGAGACCTACTTTTTCTCAGATCACTATTAGTTTAGCATCACCTGATAGCATTTTGGAAAGAAGTTTTGGAGAAGTGTTAAAGCCTGAAACAATTAACTACCGCACATACAAACCCGAGCGTGATGGTTTGTTTTGCGAAAGGATTTTTGGACCAGTAAAAGACTACGAATGTGCTTGTGGAAAGTACAAACGTATTCGTTACAAAGGTATTGTCTGTGACCGTTGTGGTGTAGAGGTTACAGAGAAAAAAGTACGTCGCGAACGTATGGGCCATATCAAATTAGTAGTACCAGTTGTTCATATTTGGTACTTTAAAAGTTTGCCCAACAAAATTGGTTACTTATTAGGCATGAGTTCTAAGAAATTAGAAACCATTGTTTATTACGAAAGATATGTAGTGATTCAAGGCGGAATTAAAGAGAGCCTAGCAATGGGCGATCTTTTAACTGAAGAAGAATACCTAGATTTACTAGACACTTTACCAAAAGATAATCAACATTTATCTGATGAAGATCCGCAAAAATTCATTGCTAAAATGGGTGCCGAAGCGGTACATGCTTTATTAGAAAGAATTGATTTAGATAGTTTGAGTTTCTCTTTGCGTAATGCAGCAGCAACTGAAACTTCTCAACAACGTAAAGCAGATGCATTAAAGCGTTTGAGCGTAGTTGAATCTTTCCGTGATGCAAGTACACGTATTACCAATCGCCCAGAGTGGATGGTAATGCAGTACATTCCTGTTATCCCACCAGAATTACGTCCATTGGTTCCATTGGATGGTGGTCGTTTTGCGTCGTCTGATTTGAATGATTTATATCGTCGTGTTATTATCCGTAACAATCGTTTAAAAAGATTATTAGAAATTAAAGCACCAGAAGTCATCTTACGTAATGAAAAACGTATGTTACAAGAAGCGATTGATTCTTTATTCGACAATAGCCGTAAATCTAATGCTGTTAAAGCAGAAGGTGGACGTGCATTGAAATCTTTGAGTGATGTATTGAAAGGCAAGCAAGGTCGTTTCCGTCAAAACTTATTAGGTAAACGTGTGGATTATTCTGGACGTTCTGTAATTGTTGTAGGACCAGATTTAAAAATACACGAGTGCGGATTACCTAAAGACATGGCAGCGGAACTATTCAAGCCATTTGTTATTAGAAAATTAATTGAAAGAGGTATTGTAAAAACTGTTAAGTCGGCTAAGAAATTAGTAGACAGAAAAGAAGCAGTTGTTTGGGATATTTTAGAAAATATTTTGAAAGGCCATCCAATTATGTTAAACCGTGCCCCAACATTGCACCGTTTATCTATTCAGGCTTTCCAACCAAAACTTGTTGAAGGAAAAGCGATTCAGTTACACCCATTGGTAACGTCTTCGTTCAATGCCGATTTCGATGGTGACCAAATGGCGGTGCACGTGCCTTTGAGCAATGCAGCAATTTTGGAAGCACAGTTATTGATGTTGTCTTCGCACAATATTTTGAATCCTCAAAATGGTACACCTATCACCCTTCCTTCTCAGGACATGGTACTAGGATTGTATTACATGACTAAGGGTAAAAAAACTACAGAAACTGAAATTGTTAAAGGTCAAGGAATGGCTTTCTACAATATGGATGAAGTAGTGATTGCTTACAATGAAAGAGTAGTTGATCTTCATGCAAATATTCGCGTAAAAACAATGGTGCGTGAGCAAGGTAAATTAAGCTTGAAATTAATTGAAACTACAGTTGGTCGTGTTTTGTTTAACCAAAACGTACCAGTTGAAGTTGGTTATATCAATGCTTTATTAACCAAGAAAAACTTGCGTGAAATTATTGGAGATATTATTAAAATCACCGATGTTCCAAAAACTGCCAAATTCTTGGATGATATTAAAACACTAGGATTCCGTATGGCCTTCCGTGGTGGTTTATCGTTCAGTGTAAATGACTTGATTGTTCCTGATATGCGTAATGAGCTTTTGGATAATGCAAAAGCAGAAGTTGAAGATGTTTGGGAAAACTACAACATGGGATTGATTACCAATAACGAACGTTATAATGCAGTAATTGATATTTGGAGCAGGGTCGATACACGTATCACTGAAACTTTAATTAAAGAAATGGCTACCGATAAACAAGGGTTTAACTCTGTTTATATGATGTTGGATTCTGGAGCCCGTGGTAGTAAAACACAGGTTAAACAGTTGGTAGGTATTCGTGGATTGATGGCAAAACCTCGTAAGAGCGGAAGTACTGGTAGTGAGGTAATTGAAAATCCAATTTTGTCTAACTTTAAAGGTGGACTAAACGTATTGGATTACTTTATTTCTACACACGGTGCGCGTAAAGGTTTGGCCGATACAGCATTAAAAACAGCCGATGCGGGTTACCTAACTCGTCGTTTGGTGGATGTATCTCAAGACGTTGTTATTGCAGACGATGATTGCGGAACCTTAAGAGGTAATGCAACTAGCGCATTGAAAGACAACGAAGACGTAATTGAACCATTATCAGATAGAATTGAAGGTCGTACTTCATTACATAATGTATACCATCCAGTAACGGAAGAATTAATCATCCTTGCGGGTGAAGAAATTTCTCATGATGTGGCTATGCAAATTGAAGACTCTGGTATTGAAACTGTAGAAATCCGTTCTGTATTAACTTGCGAAGCTAAGCGTGGTGTTTGCGTAAAATGTTATGGTAAAAACTTGGCAACAGGTTATATCGCTCAACGCGGAGACGCTGTGGGTATCATTGCAGCACAATCAATTGGTGAACCAGGTACACAGTTAACCTTGCGTACTTTCCACGTGGGTGGGGTTGCAGGTTCTTCCTCTATTGAATCTACCTTGAACGCTAAGTTTGATGGTACTATTCAGTTTGATGGTTTAAGAACAGTTGATGCAGTTAATAACGACGGTAATAAAGTACGTATTGTAATCGGTCGTACCGGTGAAGTTCGTATCATGGATGTGAAGAATGATCGTTTGATGATTACCAATAACGTTCCTTACGGCGCTACCTTGAATGTAAAAGACGGTCAGCAAGTGAAGAAAGGTGATACCATTTGTACATGGGATCCGTTCAACAACGTAATTGTTGCTGAATTGAATGGTAAAATCAAATTTGTTGATGTGTTAGACGGGGTGACTTACCGCGACGAAGCAGATGAGCAAACTGGTCACAGAGAGAAAGTAGTTATTGAAACAAAAGATAAAACTAAAATTCCTACCATTAGTGTGGAAGGCGCTAAAGACAGCAAGCATTATAACTTACCTGTTGGATCGCATATTGGAATTGAAGAAGGTGATGATGTTAAAGCCGGACAGGTGTTGGTTAAAATACCACGTGTGTTGGGTAAATTAAGAGATATCACTGGAGGTCTTCCTCGTGTAACTGAATTATTTGAAGCACGTAACCCTGGTAATCCTGCTATTGTTTGCGAGATTGATGGTGTGGTTGCATTCGGTAATGTTAAGCGTGGTAATCGTGAAATTATTGTTGAGTCTAGAGATGGTATGTCGAAGAAATACTTGGTTCCATTAACCCGCCAAATTTTGGTGCAAGATGGTGACTTTGTAAAAGCTGGTACACCAATGTCTGATGGACAAATTGCACCTGCAGATATCTTAGCAATTAAAGGACCATTTGCTGTTCAAGAGTATGTGGTTAATGAGATTCAAGAGGTATACCGTTTACAAGGTGTAAAAATCAATGATAAGCACGTAGAAGTGATTGTTCGTCAGATGATGAAAAAAGTAGAAATTGTTGACGCTGGAGATACTAAATTCTTAGAAGAAGATTTGGAAGATCGCTTTGATTTTATTGAAGAGAACGACCGTATCTACGACAAGAAAGTAGTAACTGAATCAGGTGAAAGCACCAAGTTTAAAGCTGGTCAAATTGTAACTGTTCGTGAGTTTAGAGAAGAAAATTCTATACTACGCAGAAGCGATCGTAAACTAGTAGAAGTTCGTGATGCTAAACCTGCAACTGCAACACCAGTTCTTTTGGGAATTACCAAAGCATCATTAGGTGTTCAAAGCTGGATCTCTGCTGCATCTTTCCAAGAAACGACCAAAGTATTAAGTCAAGCTGCTATTCAAGGCAAGACTGATATGATGTTAGGATTGAAAGAAAATGTTATTACTGGTCATTTGATTCCTGCTGGTTCAGGTCAAAAAGATTTTGATAACATGATTGTTGGAAGCAAAGAAGAATACGAAGTATTGGCTACTACGCGCGAAGCAATGAGTTTCGACGAAGAAGAATAAACAATATGCTTTTAAATAATACCATATTAAAAGTAGGAAGCATAAAACTTCCTACTTTTATTTTATACAGGCTAAGGTTTTTTTGTTTATTTTAGAATTCTGATTTATCAAATAATATTTTTAATAAAGCAATATGAAAAATACTACCCTAGGTTTTAATATCATTTTAGCGCTTGCAGTGTTGGTTTTATTTTATTTACATTTCTCTTCTAATAAAACACCAATAGCAGTTGCCAAGATTAATACAGCTGTGGCTGATGGTAAATTCAAGATTGCTTATTTTGAAATGGATTCATTAGAAAATCATTATGAATATTTTATAGAAGTTCGAAATGTGTTGCGTGGTAAAGACCAAGAAAATGGCCGACAATTATCTGAAATGAAAAATACTTTTGCAGCTAAATACCAAGAGTTGCAAAAAACAGCCCAAGGGATGACCCAAGCCGAAGTGAATGGCAAGCAACAAGAGTTGATGCAAATGGAAAAAACTTTTCAAAACAAAGAGCAAATGTTAAACCAAGATTTGCAAAATGAAAGTTTTAAACGCTTGCAAGATGTTAAGAGAAAAGTGGAAGACTATTTGAAAGAGTATAATAAAGACAAAGGTTATTCTTATGTTCTTACAAGCTCTCCAGATTTGATTTACTTAAAAGATTCTGTTTACAACATTACTTCAGACCTAATTCAGGGGTTAAACAAACAATACAAGAAGAAATAGAATCTTCAATCATATTTATTATCTTCAAATCCCGTTTCAAATCAACGGGATTTTTTTATGAGTACAAATCCCCAATTCAAACCAAGTTTAGGCCTTTTTGACGCCACTATGATTGTAGCTGGTGGAATGATAGGTTCTGGAATATTTATTGTAAGTGCCGATATTACTCGAAATGTAGGTAGTGCAGGCTGGTTAATTGCCGTATGGTTAATTACTGGCTTTATGACCATTACTGCAGCGGTAACCTATGGCGAATTAAGTGGTATGTATCCTAAAGCGGGCGGCCAATATGTGTATTTACGGGAGGCTTATAATCCATTGGTTGGATTTTTATATGGGTGGAGTTTTTTTTCGGTGATACAAACTGCAACCATTGCAGCCGTTGGAGTGGCTTTTAGTAGGTTTACCGCATACTTAATTCCAGCTGTTGGAGAAGGCAATATTTTACTTGACCTAGGCTTCATAAAAATATCGGCAGCGCAAGTACTGGCAATATCCATGATTGTGTTATTAACTTATACCAACACGCGTGGTGTAAAAGGTGGCAAAATAATTCAGTCTAGTTTTACGATAACCAAACTTGTATCGTTGTTTGGTTTAATCATATTTGGATTCTTATTGTCTAAACAAAGTTTTTGGGCACAGAATTGGCAGCATGCGTTTACTTCAGTACAAGACTTGGGTGTTAAAAATGTTACAGGTGTTTTAGAGCCAAGTGGTTGGCATCCTATTTCTGGAGCTGTTTTAATTGGCGCAATTTCTGCTGCGATGGTGGGTTCTATTTTTAGCAGCGATTCTTGGAACACAGTTACCTTTATTGCTGGAGAAATAAAAAATCCAAAACGCAATATTGGTTTGAGTTTATTTTTTGGAACACTGATTGTAACGCTAATATATGTATCGGCTAATTTGATGTATTTGAATGTATTGCCATTGCAGCAAATTGCGTATGCAGAAAATGATCGTGTAGCAGTAGCAGCTGCAAATGCTATTTTTGGCAATGTGGGTACGATTGTAATAGCAGTGATGATTATGATTTCAACTTTTGGATGTAATAGTGGGTTGATTCTATCTGGTGCTAGGGTTTTTTATACCATGGCTAAAGACGGCTTGTTTTTTAAGAAAACAGGGGAGTTAAATAAAAATGCGGTGCCAGAATATGCTTTATGGATTCAGTGTGCAATGGCTAGTTTATTGTGTTTAAGTGGTAAATACGGTGATTTGTTAACCATGGTTGCCTTTGTTGGAATTATTTTTTACGTGTTAACAATTATAGGTGTATTTATTTTACGCAAAAAACTACCCAATGCAGAGCGTCCTTATCGCGCATTTGGTTATCCTGTATTACCTTTAATTTACATCGTTATAGCAATTGTATTTTGTGTGGGGCTAGTTTGGGCATCACCAACATACTCACTTTGGGGCTTAGGAATTACCTGTATTGGCGTTCCGCTTTATTATTTAGCCGTTAATAATCAAAAAAGATCGGTGTAATTATATGTCAACAGTAGATTTCAACGCATTATTTGAACAGTTCAACCGATTGAAAGTAGCTATCGTAGGGGATGTAATGCTCGATACCTATTGGTGGGGCAATACAGACCGAATTTCGCCCGAAGCGCCTGTTCCTGTAGTTAGTTTACGGAAAAAGGAAATGCGAGTAGGAGGAGCTGCTAATGTGGCTTTAAATACCGCATCGCTTGGTGCAGAAACTACCATCATTTCAATTATTGGAGAAGATGCTGATGGTATTGCATTAGCTGCGCTATTGAATGGCCATGGAATAAATACATCAATGCTATTGTATAGTAAGGAGCGTATCACCACCAATAAAATGAGGGTGATGAGTCGCAACCAGCAAATGATGCGTTTAGATGCTGAAATTACTACTGATATAAGTGCTGCATTAGAATTAGAAATGATTAACAACGTTCGTACCTTATTTCAAACAAATTGTCCGGATGTTTTAATATTTGAAGATTATAATAAAGGCGTTTTAACGACGCATTTAATTGAACAACTGATTGTATTGTGTAAGGAGTTTGGGGTGGTGAGCACCGTGGATCCAAAACGAAATAATTTTTTAGCATTTAAAGGAGTAGATATTTTTAAACCAAATTTAAAAGAAGTAAAAGAAGGTTTAAATATAGCAGTAGATAAAATCGACTTAAATACTTTAGATACAATTCATACGGCTTTGCATGAGGTATTGGAACACCAAATATCACTAATCACTTTGTCTGAAAAAGGTGTTTTTTATCAAATGCAAAATGACGCTAAAATAATACCAACACATATACGCAGTATTGCCGATGTAAGTGGCGCTGGAGATACCGTTATTGCGGTTGCTTCATTGGTTTATACCGCAACAAAGAACATGCATTTAGCGGCTGAAATGGCCAATATTGCTGGTGGTTTGGTTTGTGAAGAAGTAGGAACAGCTGCTATCAATAAAGCACTATTTTTAAAAGAATGTATTTTTCTATTGCAATAATTTGAATCACAGAATTGAATGAATGCTATGCGAAAATATGCGATAATTGTAGCAGGGGGATCTGGATTAAGGATGGGCGCCGATAAACCTAAACAATTTTTATTATTACAAGGCAAGCCTATTTTATGGCATACCCTAAATACATTTTTAACTGCTTTTACAGATATTTCCATCAAACTCGTATTGCCATTAAATTTTATGGACGAGGGTAAGCAGTTAATGGAATCTTTCAATGAACACAATTGTATTGAATTAGTTGTTGGCGGTGCAACACGTTTTGATTCTGTAAAAAATGGATTAAAAACCATTGATGCCCCTGGTATTGTTTTTGTTCACGATGGTGTGCGTTGTTTGGTTTCCACAAATCTTATTCATCGATGCTATGCACAATCCGTTGAAAAAGGCAGCGCCATTCCGGCAATTGCTGCTACAGATAGTATTCGTATTGAAACGGAACAACAGCAGCAATACGTGGTAAATCGCGCGCAAGTTAAAATTATACAAACACCACAAACATTTCAAACAGAAATTTTATTACCTGCATTTGAAAGGGAGTATCAAATAGAATTTACCGACGAAGCAACGGTGGTAGAAGCTTCGGGGCAAAAAGTTTTTTTAATTGATGGGGATTACCAAAATATAAAAATCACTCGACCGATTGATTTAATTATTGCAGAACAAATTTTACAAGACAAAAAAATTTAAAAGTATTTTCAGAACAGCATTTTGGTATCATTTTTTATTAATAATAGAAAACGAATAAAATTCAATTTAAAAATAAACTAATGCAAAGAAGAAATTTTATAAAAAA
>Ga0214919_10001581_pt1 | contig 36931 bp, 37 predicted proteins | sample LL1503_MetaG_FD_177994 | JGI IMG/M metagenome (GOLD analysis project Ga0214919, IMG submission 177994) | Freshwater microbial communities from Lake Lanier, Atlanta, Georgia, United States - LL-1503 | ecosystem: Environmental > Aquatic > Freshwater > Lake | place: USA: Georgia | collected...
TATTGTTTATATTATAGATTCTGGATATGAATATGAAGAATTATATGAACCCAATAGTAGAGCCAGAGGTCTTATAGAAAATAATATTGCTCAAAGTGCTGTAATACAACGCAAAGGCCGTGCTGGTCGCGTTGAAGCAGGATTTTGTTTTCATCTTTATTCCAAGAGAGATTTTGAAAGTTTTCAGAAATTCCCTACACCATCAATAGAAAAATCTGATATTACTGGTAATATTTTAGATATTTTGAAAATGAAAACTACAGATACTGTTAAAACTATGAGAGTATTTCTAGATGAATTTATTTCCCCACCTCACGAGAAATTTATTATTAATTCTTTGAAAACATTAGAAGCATTAGGTGCTATTACTAGTATAGATAGTCATGGTGTTATTACACCTATGGGAATAGCAATTTCTAAATTTAGAGCAATTAGTCCATGTTTTGCACGTTCTATCATAGCCAGTCACTTTTATGGAGTATCTCGTTCTGTATGTGATATAATTGCATTGGCACATGTTGCTGGAGGACGTATTGGTAATTTTTTTATTAAATATTATCCAGATAAAAGAAAAAATGCAGATTGGAATAAGAAGGAATACAATAGATATAAAAATGTATTGAAGTCTTTTGAGCACCCATATGGTGATTATATGTCTATGTTAAAAGCATATCGCAGCTTTTTAAAATTTTCTGGTTCTAAAAATGAAGATTTAGAAAGTTTAGCACGACAAAATGCTGATGATGGTGTTAATAGTGATGGTGATATTGCTGATATAATTGAAGAAAATTTACAAGAAGATGATATTAAAATTAAGCCATCGATTCGCAAATGGTGTAAAGATAATTTTCTAAATGCGAGAAAACTTTCAACTATTAAGAGAACAAGTATGCAATTGAATCGAACATTACAAGAAATTATGAAACCATTTCAATATGAGAAACCCAAAGGTCGTGTTTTATCGAAAAAAGAAAAAGCAGATATTAAAGAACATCTTAGTATTATAGATGTAAATTCAGTTTTAGATGAATTAGAACCTGATTTACATATAGGTAGTGATGATGGTGATAATGATGATGTTCGTGATGGTGACATAAATTTGCAAACTGGTGGATTATATGATGGATTATGTGGTGGATTTATAAGACGTATTGCAAAAGAAGAAGAAATGGAAAAATTAGAAAAAAATGTTAAACGCTTTGATAAAGAAGATGATAATATTATGATGGTATTAGCAATTGGTAACTTTGTAAATATTGCCACTATTGCTAAAGGAACTCGTGATTTATATATTAGTTGTTTTGCAACAACAAAAAAAATGTGTAAATTCGATAGAGATAGTTTTATTAAAGGTAATCCTACATTTGTTTTATTTGAAGAAATGTTTATGGGAACTGCTGATGCACGTATGCTAAAATTAAATATGGTCAATGTATTACCTAATAATGTCTGGGAACGTATTAAAAAAGAATATGGGAAATACATTAAGTTTTGTATTTAGAAATATTCATGATTAGATTAAATTATTATTTATAATGGTGTATCATATATGTGATTTATTTTTTGTTTTTGTGTTTTTTTTAATTGATTCTTTTTGTTTTTATTAGTTATTTTTGTTTTTTTTGATTTTTTAAAAGTTTTTGAGTTTTTTGATTGGTTTGATTTTTTTGATGATTTATTTTTTTTTTTATAACCACCTTCAAATCCAAACTGTTCTTCTTCTGGAGAAACTGGAGAAGCTGTAGAAACTGGAGAAGCTGTAGAAACTACAGGAACTTCAGAATCTGTATTTACTTCATTGGTATGTGTTATCTCAAACATACCTATATCTAAATTATTATTTAGTTCATTTTTTTCTCTTTGAGGTCTTAGATTATTATTATTATTAAAATTAATTTTTTGATCTGTAAATAATGAATTATTTTTCCATATACCTTGTTTTAATATTTTACCATCTTTATCATATAATATACCTTTTCCGTTAAATTTATCATTTTCAATATTACCTTTATATGTTTTACCATCATTGAAATAAAATATTCCTTTTATTTGTTCATTATTTTTGAACATACCTTCAAATTCTTTTTTTCCATCTTTATAATAAATACCTTTTCCATCAAGATTATCATTTAGCCAATCACCTTTATATTCTATTTTACCATTTTTATCATATAATACACCTTTCCCGTTAAATTTACCATTTTTAAAATTACCTTCATATTTTCTACCGTCATGTAAATATAATGTTCCTTTTTTTTTTTCATTATTTTCAAACACACCTTCAAAATTTATTTTACCATTTTCAAAATATTCAATACCTTTTCCATCCATTTTATTATCTTTAAAATTGCCTATATATTTTCCACTATTTTTAGTATCATCAAAATATGCAATACCTTTACCGTTGCGCATACCATCTTTCCAATTACCTATATATTGTGGTGTTCCATTTTCATAATAAAAATTGCATTCTCCGTTAGGTACTCCATTTTTATAATGACCTTCAATAATTTTATTTCTTTTCCCATTTATTCCATCTTTATAAAGATAAATTAAGATATTTCCTGTAAGTTTTTTATTATTATCATAATCACCATAAACTATTTTTATTAATTTTCCATTTTCTTTATTATAATGATATTTTTTACCTGAACCATAAGCTTTATCATTTTGAAAAACACCTTCAAACTCTATACCACTATTTTCATATTCTACATTGGTTACATTTTCATAATATTTTTTACCCATACCATGAAGCTTACAATTTTCAAAACCACCTTCATATCTTAAAAAATAATCTGCTTCTGTTTCCGAATTTGGTTTATTATAACCAATTATCTTACCTGTTTCATCTTTAATTGCATAATTTTGTCTAGGTTTATATAATTTGCCATATCCTTTTCCTATACAATTATTATTTTCAAATGGCATAGATGTATTATAATCAATAAAATAATATTTTTCTGGAGGGTTATCACTTTCTGGACGATTTACCCTAACAGTGTTTGATTTTTTTATATTTACATTTTCCATTTTCTATATTTTCTATTTTTAGAAATATTATACTAAATAAAAAAACAAATTATTATTATTATAATAGATTTTAATTATTTAGAATTATTTATATTTATTTTCATATTTATAAAATATCATTTATTATAAACATTAGAGAATATTTTTCTAGTTCAATATAATTATATGGAACTAGAGATTCATTAATAGACTGTATAATTTCTATCTTATCATCTAAATTATCACATCCTTCATCTTCATTCAAATCTTCGATTTCAAATGTAAAATCATCATAATTCCAACTCACATCCATATTTTCACCTAAATATTTTTGCAATATTCTTTTTACTGTATAAAAACGAGGCGTCCCTGTTTCATCACCAAAATAATTTTCTTCTTCATCATCATCACGATTTATAAGCATAGGAAATACTTTAATTATAGTCATCTTTTCAGTCTATATAATTTAGTAATTTACTAATTTATACTAATTAAATATAAAATTATTAAAATATTCAATTTTTTATAATTTTATATGTTTTATACGTTTTTATTTTTTTTGTATTAAAATATTTATTTTATAATTAAAGATATTCGATATAAAGATAAATTTTATTATTCATACTAATATAAATATTATTTAAATAATATTTAATATAATCCAACTTTTAAAACGAGGGAGCTCAAGGGAACCTTAGTTCCTTATAATACATTTAATTTTTTAAAAGGAGAGAGCTCGAGGGACCTTAGTTCCTTACAATACATTTAATTTTTTAAAAGAAGGGAGCTCGAGGGAACCTTGGTTCCTTCGATATGTATAAATATAAAATAGATAAAACATATGATAAAATAAAATTAGAAATTAATGTAGAAACTGTTCCAATAAATGATAAAGGTATTGGTGAATTATTAAGTATTAGTCTAGAATCTTATTATAAATTAAACCGTGCTAAAAATCGTATTACTGAAATAAATAGTAATCAGTGGGATGAAATTAAAAAAATAACAAATCCTTATGAATTTATTCATACATTTAATTCAAAAACGAAAAATATTGATAGCAGAAGTATTGCATTATATAGACCATTAAGCAGAAGTTTTTTCAAAATGATAGAAATTTGCAGTTGCTTTTTAGAAAGCAGCTTTTTAGAAAAAAGCCGCGCCAAAAATGATGAGGAAAGCAGCTTTTTAGAAAAGCAGGATTTAGAAAATCCCGCACGCAAAAGCAGCAAAAAAAATAATAATAATAATAATAATAATAATGATGATGATGAAAATTCTGCATTCACAGATGATGAAGACAATCCCTCGGAAACAAGGGTTCTCGAGGGGCTGAAGCCCTCGCAACTAGTAAGTGGTCATATAGCAGAGGGTCCAGGTGGATTCATAGAAGCTATTAGATATATTAGAAAAGAACATAAGAATGATTTAGCATATGGAATGACTCTTATAAAATATGATAGACATGAATATAAAAATATAAATGTATTAGGATGGCATAAAAGTAATAAATTTCTTTATAATAATCCAGAAGTTCATATTTTAAATGGTGAAGATGGTACAGGTAATATTTACAAAGTTAAAAATATTGATTTTTTTAATAATGCAATAAGAAATGCATCACCTTTAGGTGCAGATGTAGTTACAGGTGATGGTGGTTTTGATTTTAGTATAGAATATAATTATCAAGAACAATTAAGTTGCAAATTAATTTTAAGTCAAATAATATGTGCTTTAAAATGTCAAAAAAAAAATGGCATATTCATTTGTAAATTTTTTGATATGAATTTATATTTTACATCTGAAATGTTATATTTACTATATTCAACATATGAATCAGTATATATTTATAAACCATTTACTAGTCGTATTGCTAATAGTGAAAAATATATTGTATGTTTAAACTATATGAGTATAGATGAATCATTATTAAATAATTTATCTGATGTATTAGAAAAATGGAATAAATATGAATGCAAAACAATAAATCGCATTTTCAAAGAAATACCTATAGATTTTATTGATAAAATTAAAGAAATAAATATAGAAATAATTGATCTACAAATTAAATCAATAAATAATACAATAGATATTATAAAAAATAATAAAATTGTTAATGATAAAAAATGGTATGAATCTACCATTAAATTACAAATTGAAAAAGCTAAACAATGGTGTAAAAAATATAATATAGAATATAGATAGATTTATTATATTATAAATATAGATAGATTTATTATATTATAAATATAGATAGATTTATTATATTAGGATATAATTTTATCATAATCAACAATATTTGATTTTTTAATAAAGAATAATCTAGGTTTTTTTGATATTTTTCTAAACTCGTTATTCATTAATGCGATTTGTTTATTATCATCATCATATTCAATTCCTTTAATATATTCTAAATTATCAACTAATATTTTCAAAATTAAATCATATGCTGATATTAATTGTGAAATAGCTCTAGCACCAGTTATTATAATACTACCTGGTCTAAATACTGATATTGTAATTTTAGTACATATAGAATGTTTTTCTTTAGTTGAACAATGCGGAGTACAATTACATATTCCTTGTACAATATTATTAGGATTATAATAATACTTTGTTAGAACACCGGGGTATTCATCTGGTTCATATGAATTAAATAACCCTTTTCTTCTTAATATTTTTGATATTCTTTTAAGATTAATATTATGATTTATAGAAAAATCACTATTTATTAGTACGGTTTCAATATTACTTACAAAATAATTATGAGGTTCTTCGATAGTATTTGTAATTAAATCTAGTTTTTCGATAGGTATTTCTATATTTGATACTAAATCTAATACTAATTTATTTTGTTTTTCGCTGGTAGTATCATGATCATTACCAGAACTTTCCATACTAATTAAACATTCTTTAACTGCATTACAAATTGCAATATCGATAGTTCTAATTGTAACTAGACGATTAATTTTTTTTTCTAAAAAATGACTATATATTCTATTAAATTTAAATATTTCATATTTGATATCAATTAATGTTTGTTCATCATTTGAATATATTTTTTTACTTATATCTGAAAGTATTTTATCCAGAGGACTGAATTTGAAATCCCTATATTTTACCATAATAAGTTCAATGCCAGTTTTAACTTCATCTAAATTTTTACATTTTGATAATGTATTAGCTAAATCTATATTTAGAGATTCTTTTATTTTATCAATTTTATTAATTGTTTGTCTAATATATAAATCACCATTCCAATCATTATCTTTAAGAAAGATTTTGTTTTCTTCTTCAATTGTATCTGAAAATGTATGATATATATCATGAACTCCTTTAATAAAATTTTTCCTTTTTAAATTAACAGGTTCAGATTTATGTGGTGATTTAATATCATCTGGTAATGAATATACCAAATCTGTATCAAATTCATAATCTTTTAAAAACCTATTATAATATTTTCTATAATATGTTACATTTTTAGTTTGTGGATCAATTACTAATTGGAAATCATATGTTTTAGATATTTCAGTAAGTTTTGTAATATCTTTAAGTACATTTATTTTAATATTTTTTAATATGTTTATTAATAATTCAGAAACAACAGTTGCTTCTTCTTGATTTTTTAATCCAGTCATTTGCAAAGTTCCATTTGCAAAAATTTTTATATTAACATTTCTGAAACCCCAATATTTAAATTTTATAGTAGCTTGATTATTAAATTCATCTTTAATTTTATCAATAAGTGTTTCACCTCTTGCACAATTACCATAGAATTCTAAATTATATAATCCACCAGCTTTTTCATTTAATTCTGGAGAAAATTGTTCATAAATATTTATAAATCTAGTAATTAATCCTAAATTTACTTTTGAATTTATATTAGTAATTACTGTACATGTTGAAATTGTAAGAGGTGTTGCTTTAAAAACTAATTTATTATTTTGTTTTTCATGCTTTTCATGCTTTTCATTATCTATATTTTCTATTGTACTTTCTGATGTACTTTCTAATATATTTTTTAATGATTTATTATGTTTTGAATGTTTTTTAGATTTATGTTTTTTATCTTTTCTATCTTTACTATCTTTACTATGATGATTATCTTTATGATTATCTTTATGATTATCTTTATGATTATCTTTATGATTATCTTTATGATTATCTTGATTATTAACTTCCATTTCTAAAATTTGTTATAAAATTATATAAATGTAATTCAAAGTCTTTAAATTCAATTTTAGAATCACTAATATTTATAACTTAAAAGTTTATCTTTAAGTTATTCAATTTTTAATTAATTAAAATTATTTTTTAATTTAAAAATTGAAAATTTGTATGTATTAAAAATTAATAATAATTATTATTAATTATTATTAATTTCTATAAAATGGAAATTGATGAAGATGTTAATGATGAAGATGAAACAAAAGATTTAGATACTCTTGTTAATTCATTTAATAGATTAGATAATTATATTGCAAAATATATCTATCAAAAATATATTTGCAGCTTTTTAAAAAAAAGCCGTGCCAAAAATGATGAGGAAAGCAGCTTTTTAGAAAAGCAGGATTTAGAAAAGCAGGATTTAGAAAAGCAGGATTTAGAAAATCCCGCACGCAAACATGATGATAAAAATATTAATGATGAAGGAGGGAGCTCGAGGGAACCATTGGTTCCTTCGTTAGATATTTTCCTAAAAACAATATTTAGTGTTGAAAGACCTTGTATAATAACTCAAAAAGATAGTCTAGAAACAGATTTGGAAAATATGGCTATTGCGGATGAAGCATATGATAAAAATCCTAAAACATTTAAATTGAGACAATATAATAGTGTTCCTGATATAAAAAGATGTTCTTTTATTAGAAAGCATAAAAATAAATATAAAAGATGTAATAATAGTATTATAAATGATGATTCAGATACTTGTTATAAACATATTGAAAGTCTTAATATATATTGGGATAGATATTGTGAAGTTATGAAAGAATTTGAGAATTCAATTGTATAATTATTGTTCATTTTTCTTAATTTTTTTATATTCAGCGGAAATTGCTCTTTGGTCTGCTTTAAAAATACGAGAAGTCTTTGGATTAGTATTTTTATTTACTATATATCTAGCATTAAGAGCTTTTATAACATAATTATAAGTAGCCATTTTACCTTTTATAGGTATAAAATGTTCAATTAATTTATGTAATGCTTTATGACGTTCTTCTTTGCTTTTCATTTCTACATCATGATATCCATATTCACTTAGAAAATGGTCATTTTCATCTATAAAGATTTTTGTAGATGGCTCACCATGAATACGGGTTGATTTACCTCTTTTAGTAATGCAACCTTGAGATATTAATGCTTGTTTTACATGAGTTCCTACTTTACGATCATATGCTTTGCGAGTGTAACCTTTTCTCAATATTTGTCCTTTACTACATTTACTATTAATGTGCATTCCACGTTTTAAACTCATTTTATTAGCTTTTTTTGATCGTTCTTTAGATTCTTTGAAACTACGTTCGGCTCTTTCTGAGCTTTTACCTTTAATTAATCCAGTTTTACGCACACAACGCGATGATGTGCATTTTCCAGAAGATGTTTTGTATGAATCTCGAAGAATATATCCGCTTGGACAAGAGGGTTTTAATGATATTGGCATTCTACTTAATTTATGATTATTTTTATTTATTATTATATTATAAGTTTTTATTTATATTTTATGTTTTTTATATTTTATAATTTTTTATATTTTATGTTTTTTATATTTTATGTTTTTTATATTTTTTAGTAAATAAAATATTTATAAATAATAAGATAAATACTAATAAAAAATGAGTAATTCTAAAAAAGCAAATAATGCAAATAATGAAAATAATGCAAATAATGCCAAAACTCTAAATGAATGCAAAACGCATTATTGTGATAAAATACATCCTAAATATATTAAAAAAATGGTTGATTCTATTAAACAATCTTTTACAAAAAAAATGTCTCCAGAGGCAAAGAAAAAATTTATTGCTAATATGGATAAATCAATGAAAAAAAATTCAAATAAAAAAAAAGATAAAGAATCTTGCATTAAAATATACTGTAATAAAGGATGTAAAGGTACTATTTTAGAAGATGGTAAGGATTTTCCTAAATCAGTAGAATTGCAATTTGCAAAAAATAAAATATTCAAGGATAAAAAATTAGCAAAAACTATGCTAACATTTGCAAAAAATAATAGAAAAGATTTATTCAAAAATGGTAAAACTACAGTACTAAAAGATAATTTTTATGAAAAAACAAAAAGAACTAGAGTTTCACAATTAAAAAAAGATAAAGCTATTTCTGGTTGTGCTATTATGATGCTGTAATGCTGTATTGTGTTTATTGTGTTTATTGTTTTTATATTTTTATTATATTTATTAAAAAAATATATTTATTAATAATAGATATTAATAATAGATATTAATAATAAATAATTCTAGAAACTAAAGAATGAGTAAATCTAGTAAATCTATTAAATCTAATAAATCTAATAATGCTAGTAATACAAACAATGAGAAAGCTCTAAATGAATGCAAAACACATTATTGTGATAAAGTATATCCTAAAATGTTTGAATCTATGGATAAATCTTATGCAAAAAATATGTCTCCAGATGAAAAGAAAAAATATCTTTCTAAAATGAAAAAAACCAGAAAAAAATATCAAAAAGAAGAGAAAGAATCTTGCATTAAAATATACTGTAATAAAGGATGTAAAGGCACTATTTTAGAAGACGGTAAGGACTTTCCTAAATCAATAGAATTGCAATTTGCAAATAATATCAAGGATAAAAAACTTTTAAAAGGGGCTTTGAAATTAGCAAAAAATAATAGGAAAGATTTATTCAAAAATGGTAAAACTACAATATTAAAAGATAATTTTTATGAAAAAACAAAAAGAACCAGAATTGCACAATTAAAAAAAGATAAAGCTATTTCTGGTTGTGCTGTGTCTTCTTTTTTATGATTATTTATGATTATTTATGATTAATTATGATTAATTATGATTATTTATTAAAAATAGGCTCCATTTTCTTGTGCTTGATACATTGGTGGTATTTCTTCTGGTAATGGTCTAATCCAATGTTCATTCATGTATTCCTTTAAAAATGGACTATTATTAAAGGATGGTTCCCATCGATGTCCATAAACACCAAACATCATCTGAAGACCTCCACCAAGATGAAATGCATTTTTCTTTTTTATTCTTTTTACATAATCGCACAATATAATACTATATGCTCCAGTTCCTATTAATGCAATATCAAAATCTCCTATTTTGTCTATTTCATTTTGATATTTTTGCAATAATAATTCTAGAGTCTTTGGGTATTTTGCTTTATCTTCATCGCTAGATATATAATAAGGGTGTGCAAATTTTACATATTTGAATGTAATATTCTTTGACCAGAACCCAGTCCATTTACCTGTCCAAATTTTATCACGTTTAGATAAGTCTAATTGTGTTTGAATAGACTTTATGAATGGTGATATTACTAATATAGTTTTATTTTCATATAGATTTTGCCACCAATATTGCGGTTCAGTATAAAATGATTCTAGAGTAGTAAGTTCTACTAAACCCAATGTTACATTATTATTTTTATTATTTATAATATAATTATTCCAAATAAATTCTTCTATTTGTAGTATGTTATCATTCCAACTTGCCATAATATTCATATTTTGTAATGCACCTATATATGTTTTTATAAATATAAGAAAACCTTCTTTCGAAGGTGGGTATAATCCAGATACATTACAGCCTTCATTTTTTAAATCTGGTGTAAAGTCTGCAAGTTGATTTTGTAATATTGAAAAAAACTGGTATATTAATCTTAATTCAGTTGAACCTATTTTACCTATCATTATTGGAACTGGATTTGATTGGCAATCTATAGTTTTTTTAATTGAATTATAAAGAAATTTATATCCTTCTATATTGCATTTTCTAGATAATCTATATTCTTGTGACATTTTCAGATCAGTGTATATTTTAACTTCATAATAATATAAATAAAAAATATTTTTATATTACAAAATAATCATAAATAATTATTAGTAAAATTAATAATTGTATAATTTGTATAATTATTTTTATAATTATAATTATTATTTGTATTTGTATATATTTTAGTATTTTTATATGGATCTAGAACCAATTTTAGAAAATAATAACAATATATGATATTCAATAATAATAAGAATAGTAAAAAACTCAATAAATAATCTCCAAATTTCATTCTATAATATAATACAGTATAATATGGTATATACTATAAGATATAATTAATTATAATATATAAGTTTGGTCTAAATAATTTCAATTTTTATAGATAAATTTATTGTTTTTACCATATTTATTGAGATTCATCTTCTTCTAATATAGTTTTTAGATTTGGTTTTTTTATAATTGAATTTAGTCTTATATTTTTAGGTTTTATATTTATAACAGGTTTTATATTTTTGTTAGGTTTTGTTAGTGTTATTGGTACAATTATTTTATTTTTATCTTTATTCATTTTTTTATCTTCTAAAAATATTAAATATATAAATCTAAATTATTTTATTTTTATTTACATATTTTAGTTATCATTATATATGTATATATATTATATGTAATAAGTAATACGTAATTAGTAATTATATAAAATGATAACTAAAATATATAAAAAAAAATATATATCTAGAACTAAAAAAAATGCAAAAAGTAAAAGTAAAAAAATAAAAAGTAAAAATAAAAGTAAAAATAAAAGTAAAAATAAAAGTAAAAATAAAAGTAAAAATAAAAGTAAAAATAAAAGTAAAAATAAAAGTAAAAATAAAAGTAAAAATAAAAGTAAAAATAAAAGTAAAAATAAAATTAAAATTAAAAACAAAAATAAAACCAAACAGCTTAATGGAGGAGGTAATAGTAATATCAATATTAATAAAGAAGAAAATCTTTTAATATTTTATGGTAATAATATAATTAATAGTAATAATAGTACAAATTTAACTGGTAAAGATGAAATTTACAAAAATGAGCCTACTGTAATCATAGATAATGCTAAACCAAACCAAATTTATATGATAACAATGACTGACCCTGATGCACCAAATGGAGATGATAAGAAATATGAATTAACTAATAAAGTATATGTACATTGGGTTTATATTCAAGAACAAGAAAAAAAGAAAAAAATAGTATTTGTTCCATATGCACCTCCTTCACCACCTAATGGTACTCATAACTATATATTTAGATTATATGATATAACAGATAAATTAGTTTCTAAAGATTCTGTACCTACTAAAATATCTGCAAATGATTTAACAGAATTAAAATTATCTAGAGATGAATTAAATAAATCTGATTTTAGAATAACATATAATTCTAAATTATTATCATTCCTAAATCTTCAAGGGTGTAAAAAAATAGGAAATGATATTAAATATAGAGTAACTAGTAACTAGTAACTAGTAATAGTGATAATAATAATATAAATAAAAATAAAAATGAAATAATTACACATCAAATGCAAGTCATATCTCAACAGGATAAAAACATGAATTTTGATATTTTTTTAGCAACAGATATCTATCTATCTAAATTTATTATTTTAGAAATTTAGAGAGTTTCTCATTTTATTTAACTATCTTCTGCATCCCAATCATCTGGAATATGTTTATTTATATCATGAATAGATATTTTATTTATAAATGTAATAGGTATAATAGATTCTTGAATTGTAGAAACAGGTTTAATAAATTCCTTAATTGTAGAAACAGGTTTAATTAATTCAGGCTTAATTAATTCAGGTACAAATGGATCAAAATCTTCTTGATCCCATTCATCATCTGGTTCTGAATCTGATTCATTATTTTTTTCTAATATAGAAAAAGGAAGAGGACTATCTGAAAGCATATTATTTAAAGCAGATTCTAAAATAGGTTTATATTGTTTTTTTATTAGTAATTCTAATAATGTAATCATTTTTATTAATTCTGTACAATCATTTATTTTACCAGTATTATAACTTTTATCAGTTTGAAAATAATGTATTATAATTGCAAAAAGCTGAATAAATAATATTTTATCTTCAAAAATTATAATATCAGTATCAGGACATTTTAGAAATTTATTAAATAGAAATAATAAATGTTTTTTTGTTTCTTTTAATATTGGAATATATTTATCACAATATCCTTTGTTTGGTATTAATACAGTACGACCTTTTGTACCATCTAGTCTTTTAAGTAATTTTGTCAAAACTAAATTTATTTCTGTATTTATTTGTTTTTTAGATATTTCTATAGTTATTTCCTTATATATTTCATTAATAGCTAAAAATGAATTTTCTATTTCTTTATATTTTTTTATTATTATTTCAAATATTATGAATAATTCCTCTAGAGATATTATTACTATTTCTTCTGAAATATTATTTGAAATTTTAGGTTTTATATTACTAGTTATACGATTAAAACTTTCAAATTGTTCATTTGTGATTGGATTTTTGCTCGAAACTACAGTTATCATTTCATAGAATCCTTTAGGATATAATACATTAAATTTATATTTAGTCATTTTTAGGTTTATAATAATTCTTTTATATAAAAATAAAAAAATATAAAAAATTAAATCAATTTTTTTACAGGATTTAGAAAATCTAACACACAAAAACAAGGGAACTCGATGTAACCGACCTTGATTCATTCATTAGTGAATATTTCACCTGTGTTGTTTCTTCTCAATTCATCTTCAGTAAATTTACATTCTTTCATAAATTTTTTAACTTTATCCATATCCATTTTATAAATATTTGGGGTACATTCATGATAATAACGATGAAATGCTACATTAAGACTATATTTTTTTGGAAAATATATATTCATATGACATTTTGGATCTAGTAGTTTATATGCTGCATCTTTAACTATTAATGAGCGACTAGCAAAAGGTATTACTGTAAATAATAGAGTTTGTTGATCAATTGGCTCTGTTTTTTTAAAATGAAACACTTTAGTGGTTGATGATGTTGTATTTATATTTTTATACTTTACTAATTCATTATAAACATCTGTAAATGTAGGTGAATATGAATAAGGATAATACCAATCCCATGATGGACATTCATCAAAATAATATAGAAAATTAAATACTAGTGTTTTTAAATAAGATTGACATATCATTTCTAAATTTTCCTCTGTATTTTCCATATTAAAACATAATTTATAATATCGTTTTTGCCAATTTGGTTTAGTTGGCTCTATTTCTTGCTCTATATGTATAAATTGCAATGGATAAAAATCAGTCATCATTTGCTGTCTTTCTCTTTCTGACATATCTGGTTTAATATATATTTTGGCTCTTTTCCTTTTTTCAAAAAGTTTGCATATTGCTTCTTGTTCTGTATTTTTAATAAGAAACCATATATCGCATAGAAATTCTGTATTTATTTGTAATGATACAGAATCTACTAAAAATATTTCTCTATGATTATATATTTGAAAATAACAACTTAGTATTTTTTCCATTCCGCCTTCATATATACTATACCAATGATTTTTAGGCATAAAATCGTTACCTAAGATCATACATAAAAATACATAGTCATCTATAAAACGATGTTGCATGTCTTTATTAATATTTGGATTATATTTTTTAAAACTATCAAAAATTGCATTAGTCATTTCTATAATATCCATAAATAGAAATTTTTTACCTTGGTGGGTACAAGCTAAATTACCATATTCATTTGCTTCTCGAAACAAATAAACATTATCTATTTTTAAAATAGTACTTAAAAATATTAAATCACCATCCAAACCATAAATAATAGTATTATGATCTGTTCCATAAAGTAATTTTTCACTATCTGTGCCATCAATTGCTAAATGTTTTGATAATTTAATATGTTGTAAAATTTTATGCTCACCTTCACCTACAAGAGAACTATCACTAAATATTATAGTTTTATTTTGAAAAATACTATTAGTTTTAATAGCTTTTTTGATAGCAGATGATAAGTTATACATAAATGATGTTCCTGGTGTAAAAATATTAGTATCAATATTATTATTTATTTTTGTTTTATCTATATCAGTACCAAAAATTTCATTAATTTTATTTGATCTATTTTTTTTGCATACGGAATGATATCTTCTATCTTTTTGTTGAACCACTTTTGCAAATGGGGGACAACCATCAATTGCTATATAAATAAATGTTAAATATGGAATTACATTACAAAGAGTTTCTAGATACTCTATAATATGTAAAATTAATGTTTCTTCTGTTTTTATTCCAGAATCTGAATAAAGTGCTGTATATAATGCACAATTAAAATCTAAGTAAAAATGATTTAATAATTCATTATCTATTTGCTTTTTAATTATTTCATTTTCTTCATTATTATGCTCTCTTATTATTGAACTAAAAAGACCTGGAACGCCCATTTTAGATTTAGATTTATATTTTAGTTTTTTATAAGTTTTTTATAAGTTTTTGTGGTATGATGTTCTAAAATTAATATATTTTTATATTAATTTATGATTAAATATAATATATTTTTTATCTTTATATTAATCAATTTTATATTTTTGAATAATAAAAAAATAAATAAAATATATAATTTAATATATTTAATCATAATATTTAATCGACATCTTCACTAATTTGTGAATTATAATAATATTCACCATATTGAAATTGTTCTTGATATTGTTCTTGAACTTGTTCTTGATCTTGATCTTGATCTTGTTCATCATCGTTATCTTGATGATCAACTTTTTCAATAGTTGAACATGTAAATTTATGTTTAAGTTTCCAATCACGTTTTTGACAAGCAATACTACAATATTTAGTAATTAGACAAGAACTGCATTTTTGCAATTTTTGTTTTGGCTTAAATATTTTACAATATGCACATTTTTCGCATTTTTTAGAATTATATTTAGATTTATCATTAATTTTTATATTTTTATCTATATTTGATATGTTTTCAGGATAATCTAATTGATATGCATAACACTCGTTATAAAATTCTTTATTAAATAAAAGTTTTTCTACATTTTCATATATCATACAACCTTCATTATTTGTAATACTATATATATTTTGTAAAAATTTAACAGTTTTTATTATTGATTCCAAATCAAATTCTATATCATATCCATCTTTATTTTCATAATTTTTATAAAATTCTTGCCAACCATAATTATTTTTTTTACTTAATAAATTTAAATCATCATGTGATAATTTAATTGTCATGTCATATATAGACCAAATATGATCTGGATTATTTGCAATTTGATATTGATTAATTTTATTATTAGTAATTATATTTAATTTAGTAATTACAGATTTAGTATTTAAATCACCAAATGCTACAGGTATAGCTTCATTACCATCTAAATTTAAAAAATATCCGCAACCATATTTATAATCATATATTTCAGCACAAATATTACATAATCCTATTAGTACTTTAGAACTAGGATCAACTGCATTTTTAAGACAATTATTACATTCTAAGCAAGTGCCTTTTTTACCCCAAATTAATTCAAAAGGTATAGTGCAAATACAATCAATACCTCTAATTTTTATAATATGTATATTTGGTAAGTTATGTAAATTATGTACATGTATTTCATTATTAGACATTTTATATAATTTAAATGAAAGATTAAGATTAAATTTAATACTATTAAGAATTAGTTTAATATATTATTTCTTTTTATATTAATAAAAAATCAATTTTTAAATATTTTTGTTGTATTTATATTTCTATTTTTATTTCTATTTTTTCCAAAAAAATGCATATAGAAAATTGCATATAAAAAATTGATTTTTTATTAATTTAAAATTATTAGTATAATTAAATAAATAAGCAATATTTTCGATATAAAGCTATTCTATATATTTAATACAATGTCTTCTGCATCTAAAGCATCTAAAGCATCTAAAACATCTAAAGAAACTAAACCAATTAAAGAAACTAAAAAATCAGATTCAGATTCTGAAATGGAAAAACAAGATAAACATAGCGTATTTAACAGTGATATTAATAAAGAACCTAAAGTTGCTAAAGCTTATCTTAAACTATTTAATGGACTTAATAATGATTTACTTGATAAAGATAGTGTAGATATAATTATAAACTATGCTTATGGAGAACCATTAGAATCTTTAGAAAAATTAGTTAAAGATAATGATTCTAAGACTAAAAAAGAAAATAAAAAGAAAGAAACTGTTTTTGAAGCAGCTGATTTAACTAAACCAAAAAAAGCAATTGATATTTTTGGTGCTGTATTTTATGCTGATGCTAAAGAAAAAGGTATTAAATTTACTAAAGAAAATAATCCTTTAACTGGTAGAACAAATGCTTGGAAAGCTCTTTCTGATAAAGAAAAAGAAAAATATGAAAAATTAGCTACTAAACAAAAGGAAGATTATTCTATTCAATATGAAAAACAAAAAGCTGAAGCTATTAAAAATGGTTTATTTCGCGAAGATGTATTAAAAAGCCCACCTAAAGATATTGATATTTTTGGAATATTGTTTTCTAAAGAATCAAAAGATAAAGGTGTTAAATTTTCTAAAGATAATAATTATTTAGTTGCACGCAAAAAGGCATGGGATTCTCTTTCTGAAAAGGAAAAAGAAAAATATATTTCTGCTGCTGCTAAAGCTAAGTCTGAATATGATATCAAAAAAGAAAAATGGGATGAAAACGAGAAACTGCGTCTTGAAAAACAAAGTGGTGTTCCAGTTGATATTAAAATTGAAAGTTCTGGTAATTCTGAGAAGAAAAAACCTGCAAAATCAAAATCTGCTAAAGATGTTAAAAAAATTGAAGCACCAGTTAATTCTGATTCTGAAGAAGAAGAAGAAAAAATTGAAGTTGTAGAAGGTTCTGAAGAAGAAGAAGTTGTTCCAGTAGTAAAAGCTACTAAAAAAACTAGTTCCAAAAAAACTGAAGAAAAGGCTGCTGCTGCTACTGATGATGAAGTAAAATCTTCTAAGAAAACTAAATCTAAGAAAACTGAAGATAAAACTACTGAAGATAAACCTGTTAGTAAGAAATCTGAAAGTAAAAATAAAAAATCTAAAAAAGCTGAAACTTCTGATGAAGAAGAATAAATTTACATTTTGTATTTGTTAAATTATTTTAAATTTTATTTATTTTTTTACATTATTTATATATATAAAAATAAATTTTAATATTAAATTTAATATTAAATATAGTATAAAATTTAGATCATTATTTATTTTATAAATATATAATTTATTATAAATGAATTATTCTGATGATAATTATGTTTTATATGATAGTACTATTGTAAGTTATATTGTGTTTTCAATATTATTATTTTGTATGTGTTTATGTATATTTATATGCAAATTAAGAAATTTTAATAAAAATAGATTATACAATACTGAAATGAATTATAATGATAATGATAATGATAATATTTTAGATAAAAATCCACCATCATATAATTCAATAAATGAAAATTAAAAGTATTTGTAATTTAGAATAAGAATACGCGATTAAATATATTATTTTATTTCATAATTTATAATATATATTATCTTACATAAAAAGTATAAAATATAAAAAAATATAATAAGTATAAAATGAATTCAAAAGATAATTTAGTTCATTATATGAATAAATTAAACTTTACTTTTACTAAATTAACTAATGATTATAATTATATTTCTTCGAATATTACAAAACTATTAAATACTGATATAATACCTTATGGTAATTTAACTGATTTGGATATTTCTATGAATGATTTATCTATTAATATACAATCTATATTATTTATAATTGAAAATGCTGAAAATGCTGAAAATGCTGATAAATCTCATGAAGAACAAATTATAAAAAATCAGGAAGAATATGAAAAACAAAAGAAAACTGATATTTTAGTTGATAATACAATAACTAAAATGATACCTATTTTTTTATTATGTTTAATGATGTTTGATAAAGAATCTATATTAAAATCAAAAACATTTGGTAATAATATTAATGATAGTAACGATAATGATAATAATAATGATGTTAATAATTTTTTATCAGATTTAAAATACAATGTTTATATACCAGAATTAGATTAATATATTTATTATTTTTATTATTTAATATTAACCAGCAAATCCTACAAAAGACATTATAACTCCTATTCCTATAAATATCCATAAAGATATCAATGTAATTTTTGCAATTATTGTTCTAGAACTATCAAGACTAATTACTATATCGCCATTTGGTACTGCTGTTTCTATAGTAGGTATAGTTTTAGCTTCTGCTTCTCTATCCTTTTCAGTATAGTTTGAAGCTGTTGGCTTAGTTTTAATATAGTTTTCAATAGATGCATCGTTTATAATTTTTGGTACAGTCCCTGTTGTTAAATTGAACATACCATATGTTAAAAACCCTAAACCTACTAAAATTAATATAAAATATCCAAATAGAATAATCATAAATATTATTTCAAGCATTTTTTTATATTTTATTTATTTTTATTTAATTTTATATATCTTAATATATATTATGAAATTATTTTTAATGAAATAATAATTTAAAATAATTTAAAATAATTAAAAATAATTTAAAATAATTTAAAATAATTTAAAATTATTTAATTTTAAAATTAATTAAAGTGAAATTATAAAAAATAATAAAATTTTACAAAAAATACGTTTAATTTATATATTTACTTAATTTACTTGAGACTTACCATAATAACACCTACTAGACCCAAAATAAGAGCACCTACTAATACATATCTCCATAGATATAGAAAATAATGCATATTTTTCTGTTTATCAATAGCACAACTACAATTAGTTTTATCAAGATCACCAACATATGTATATAAACACCAAATATTAATTAGTGCAGCAAACATAATCATATTTCTCAATAACATGATTACATTACTTTTAGTATTAACTAAATTAAAGCCAATTGTAAGAATACCCCATACAATCAGAACCATGCTATAATATTTAATAAAATCGTGTCTCCAATCAAAAATACACATGCATTTTTTATTTTCAAGAGATAAAATATAACCAAGTACTAGAATCTGATACAAAACTGCTATAACAGTGCCACTTATTGCACCTTTAACAGCAGAATTACCTATAATACCTTCTGAGCTAGCTACTGGTTTATTAATACTATTTTTTATACTTTTACGCAAAGACATTTTAATTTAAAATTTAAATTATTTATTATAAATTTAATTTATATATTAAATATTGTAAATATTTTTGTTAATAATATAACTTAATATATATTATGAAATTATTTTTTATGAAATTAAAAATAAATATTATTTAAAAAATAAAAATAAAAAAAATATTTAAAAAATATTTAAAAAATTATTTAAAAAATTATTTAAAAAATTATTTATTATTTATAAAATAAAAAAATATTTATAATAATATTTGAAAAAATATTTAGCTAGACAGATTTATTACTAATTGAGATATATCTTTATTTTTATAAAGCTTTTCGCCTTTATTTTTTTGTTTTACTAACATATTAATAAATAATTCAACTACTTTAATATACATATTTTTATAATTATCTAAAATATTTAAATTATTTATAATAGTTTGTAATCCTTTATAATCTTCAATTTGTAAATTATTATCTAACATTTTATATAATTTTTTTCCACTGTCATTAGCTGTACATTGTTGTGTTTGATTTTCTAAATATAAAATTAATTTTAATTGTTTTTCAGTATATTCTATTTTTATTTGTTCTTCTTCTTTATCTTGAACTTCTTGAACTTTTTCTTGAACTTCTTTTTGATCTTGTACTTCTTCTTGATCTTTATTTTCTTGTTGAGTAGAATCTTTAATATTTAAATTTATATTATTAACTAAACTAACAGTTTTAGTATTACCTTTACTAAATACAAATGTAAAACTATCTCCTAAATTAGTATTTGTTATTTTATTCACATCTGATTTATTTAAATAAGGATCAACCAAATTAACTAAAGGAACTTCTTTATTTTGTAATCTTTCTATATTGTTATATCCAATATTACTTAAATGATTCATACTAAATAAATGTTTTTTATAGTCATTGCGTGATGCTGATGTTTCACAACATATTTTACAATATGTTATTTCATCTTTAGTATAACATAATTGTTGTATTGTATGTTTATCATATAATTGTTTAGATTTAAATATTTTTGAACAATGATTGCATTCTTGATTAAATTGCTCTTTTATTACTTTAGGTTCTTTAGGTTCTTTAGATTCTTTAGGTTCTTTAGGTTCTTTAGTTTTTTTTTGTTTTTTATCTTCATCAATTATTATTGTATTTGTATTTTCAGCAATATTTGTTATAGTTGTAGTTGTATCTTCTACATTATTTATTGTAGATGATATTTCATCTGTATTAATTGATAATGTTGTATCTTCTACATTATTTATTGTATTTGTTATATTTGTTATATTTGTTGTATCTTCTATATTATTTTCCATTTATATGATTATTAAATAGTATTTATTAGTATTTATTTTATATTAATTAATATATATTTATTATAATTAAATAATCTTTATATTATTTATTTTATAATAAATAGATTTAATTTATTTTTTTGTATAAAACTTAATTTTATTATCAATAATATCGTTACCAAATGTATCTTTTTTTGGTAAATTTGGTGTTTTATCTGTATGTAAATTACAATTAGATGCTGATACTGAAATTGCCATACATTTTGGTTCATTTTGACAAAGCTCTAAACATTTTGATTCAATATCTTTAACACTCATAATACTACATAAAATATTATCATTTTTGCTTTTTGTTTCTGGGTTATTAAAATATTTATTATCTTTAGTATTAGTATCTACAGATTTATTATTATAACCTGCACAACAAGCTTTGTTTTTCTCACCACATGTATCCATAAGTACTTGCGCTGGTGTATTAGTATCTGCCATACATGTATCATATTGGTTTTTGCATGATAATACAATTGAATTTGTACAAAAACAATTAGATTTAGCATTACTATTACAACAATTATCATAATCTGAACAAATTCCTACAACATCATTATCTACACTACAAGCTTTAATTTCTTTATTTTGTGGTGGACCATTTTTACCAAATATTACTTCTTCTTGCGATCTTGTTGTCATTGGAATACCATTAGCATCCAAACCATTTATATCATCAAAATATGATTTATTATTATTATTTTTATTATTATTATTTAATATTATGTATGAAACTATTATAATTATTATTAATATTATAGTAATATTAATGCAACATATATTATTTTGTTTATAATAATTATAAAATTTATTATATATTTTTTTTATAAAATTATTAACCATTTTAATAATAATTTTATTATTAAATATTTATTATTATTTAATATTTAATAATATATTATTATGTATTTTACTATAAATATTATTATCATAAAATATAAAATTAAAATCTAATATTATTATAATAATTTTATAATAATTATATCTTATTTTTCATTTTTTTTGGTAAAATGGCTAGTATGTCTAGTAGTAAGAAACAAAAAATTAGCACTAAACCTGTCTATGAACCTACATTTACACTGTTTTAAATGATCTAAAAACAAAATTTGCAATTATTGGAGAAACTTGGGCTGAGCTAGGATGTGGTGATTATTCTTTATCTAAATCAGGCGAATCGTGTTTTTTATATCTAGGATATATTTTACCTAATAAAGGTTATGAAGATTTTATTCCTTATAATCTTAATGATAAGAATAAGAATGCTAATGCTAAGAATTCTAAGAATGCTAAGAATTCTAAGAATGTAAAAATACCTCCTTATGGTAATAAAATAGATATAGAAGGAGTAGAATTTATTCAAGAACACACTATTGATCATAATAATCATATACATTTACAATATGGAAATCCAAAAGATGGTAAATATTTAATATCAGATATTGGTATTGCAACACAAAAATATGAAGTAGATGGACGTTTTTATCACGTATGTTTAATGTCTGGAATATATGATATTCTTACAAACCAACATGAAAATATAGCCTATTTAGTTAAAGAATTTTTATATGTAATGTCTGGATATGATAATTTTAAATATATTGATAATTATTATCAAAATAAAAAACAATTTTTAGAAAACATAGCATCCCAATTATATCAAGATGAATTTTCTATAAATAAATTAGGGTCTTGTGAATCTTATCATCAAATTGCAAAAAATAATAAACCTACTAAAAGAACACGTAGTCTAGAAAGTAGAATTTTAAATACTATTAAACCGCCTTATACTAATAATTCAGAAAATAATCTATTTGGTAGTCTAAATAAACAATATGCTATATATATTAATAATCGTAAAAGCCGTAAAGATATTAAATCATTTGATAATTATTTATATCTAAATAAAACTAATAAAAATAATAATAGAAGACTTATAAATATATCTAATACTGAAAATATTAAAAACTTATCTAATCATGGCAAAATACTTTCTATTACAAATAACTTGAGGGAAAAATTAAATTACTATAAAAAAACGGCAAAATCTAAAGCTAAAAAAGAAGCAGATATCGAAGCACAAATTAAAGCCACTGATAGAGCTAAAGCTGATGCTAAAGCTGCAGCTATAGCTCAAGAATTTGCTTTAGCTGCAAAAATTCAAAGACTAACAAATTTTCCTACACCAGAAACTAGGCAAGAATTAGAATTACTAAAATATGAAATGGCAAAATTAAAGAAGCAATAAGTTGAAGAATTAAATGAAATAAATAATGCAATTAAAAATGCTAAAATAATTATTAATGAAGAAAAAAATTATATAGAAACAGTAAAAAAACTATATGCGCCTTTATATAACAATAGAATAATTGAAACAAAACTAAAACATTTTTTACCATATATTGAATCTAATAAAATTTTATTAGAAGCTAAAACACTATTAATGGAATTAATATCTAATAAAAATACTATAACTGATAAACTAAAAAAATATGAAGAAATATAATAATAAATAAAAAAATATTTTATATAATTAAAAATTATTAAATAAATTAATAATTTCTTTATATTCTTTATCATCTTTTAATATATATAGTATTCTTTTGCAAATTAATTTGTAAATATCGATTTCAGTATTAGCATTAACAAAATTTAATAAATTTTTTTTAACAGAATTTAAATTTAATTCTGTATTACCTTGATTAGGCTTACCATCACCAGCATCATTATTCCAGAGTTTGCATTGTGCATCTGGATCTGATAATTCATGTCCTGCAAAATGCCAATATTTAGTATTATTCTTGTAATAAAGTTTCATATTACATAAATAACAAGTCATAGAATCGCATTTAGGACACATCATTAAATTACATCCTTCTTCTTTAATATATACACTACTGCAAGTACTGCAACAATGAGTTAATGATTTTGTAATAATTTCTTGTATCATATGATCAATTACTTCTATTCTTTTTTCAATTGTTTCATCATTATAAAACTCTAATTTATAACAAGTTCTTTCTCCATGCTCTTTTCTTTTGCAAAAATTACACCAGCTATTAGAACATTTTGCACAAGGTATATATAAATGTCCCTGATATCCATCTAATATTTCGAATATACATCCCCATTTACAGCAAAGAGGACATATAACATAATCATCACAAATACTTGCCATTTTAAATATTTCACTTATATTAATAAGTTCATCCCATTGCTCTTGTTTAGTAGAATTAGATTTTATATTATTAATACTTATAACTTTTTTTATATCACTTTCATTATATTCACCTCCACATTTATCACTATTATTAAACATACAAGTATATGATGCAATTCCATCACATATTAATGAATCAATATGTCTAGATAAACAACTATTACATACTAAATGCTCATTATTAGAAGTTGCTTTACAACATCGAATTAACTCACTATTATTAATAACACTGTCACTACATACTTTACAAGTAGTAATTGCATTAATTCTTTCTGTTTCTTTTAGTATTTTATCTATTTTATCTTTTTCTATTTCTTCTTTTATATTTTGTATTTTTATTTTTACATCATTTTCATTTGTAAAATGTATAGTTGTCCATAAATTATTCAATTCAATATTAGAGATTAAATTAACAGCTACTAATTTAGGTTTATATCTTTTATGAACACTGCAAAATATGCTATTAATTTTACATTTTGATTTACATCTAGTATTTGCAGAATTTTTTACTATAGCATAGCAAGTATTAATATAAATATCATTAATCATATCAATATCCATTTTTATAAAATAATATAAAATATTATAATGTTATAGATAAAGTTATAGATAAAGTTATATTTAATATTATAATATAAAATTAAAAAATAAAAATCAATTTTTTTATATTAACATTGTCTATTAAGTATTATTAAGTATTATTAAGTAGTATTAAATATTATTAAGTATTATTAAATAATAATAAAAATTTAAAATATAAAGATTAATTTTATATATAATGTAAATTATTCTTATATTTTATATATTCTTATATAAAAATGTATAAAAACATTATTTTAGTTCCTTATAGAAATAGAGAAGCACATTTAGATATATTTATTAAAGATGCTCTTCCTTTATTTGAAAAATATTTATCACCATATAAAGTTGTTGTTATAGAACAAGATGAAGGTAAATTATTCAATCGTGGCATGTTGCTTAATATAGGTTTTAATGAATATAAATTTCAATCTGAATATTTTTTTAATCATGATGTAGATATTATACCAAAAGATAATTGCGTTAAAGAATTATATAATAAAAATCTTTCAGTTAAAAATAATACTTTTATGGGTATATTGACTCCTGATTGTAATACATTAGGTACTATTATTAAATTTGATAGTGAATCATATTTAAAAACAAATGGTTTTCCTAATAATATGTGGGGTTGGGGTGTAGAAGATAAAGCTTTGCAAAATCGTGCAGAAATAATGAATGTTAAAGTAGAAAAAAATATTTTATCTTCTCGTAATAATCCATTAGTAATTGAAAATTTTACTGTTAGAGATGATATAAATGATAGACGGCATGATAGAGATTTTGATTCTAGAACAGATTTTGAATATAATAAATTTAAATATTTGCATTTAGATACTAAAAAAATATTTATGATGGCATCTGGTTTAAATACATTAGAATATAAAGTATTAAGTAAAAAAGAAATACATCAAAATGTAGAATTAATTAAAGTTAGTATATAGATATTGAGTATTATATATCGGGTAGTCTATATTTAGTAATACAAATTACTATATAATTTTATAATAAATAATAAATATAATACATTTATAATAACATTAAAACCAATATATGAAACATTTTTTATTCCATTAATATATTTATATTCGCTAGAGTACATAATTTTTATTTCTAGAGGTTCCTCTTTTGTATAATCAATTGAAATTATTCCATGTGAAGTAGGATATGATATTTCATTTTCATCTGCTATTTGATATATTTTAGTTTTAGAATTTGTCCAAAATAAATTATTTAAATCAAAATGTTCTTTAAATTTATCAATAGATTTATAGTAATTTTCAGGACATTGTCCATTTATAATTGTATATTTATAAAATGTTTCATTATTTTTTTTGAAAATAAATTTAACAATACCTGTAAAATCATCTGAACCCATAATGTAGTTTTTGTAGTTTTATTTTATAGTTTATAGTTTATAGTTTGTAATTATAATTTTAAATGAATATAAAAAAATCAATTTTTTAATGATTTATAATAATTCATAATGTTTTTTAGATATATTATAATATTATTCCTAATATTTCATTAAATAATTTCATTGTCTTTTCAGAATTATTCTTAAATATTTCTCGTAAATTATCCATTGAATCTTCTAAAACGATCATTTTTTCTTCAAAAACTTCTCTATTTTGTAAATCATTAAGTATTATGTTTATCAATTTTACATTTACATCAAAATCATTATAAAAATCCATTATGGATATTGATATGGAATATGTGAAACTAGTTATATAATACATAGTAATTTATAGTTATATGTATTTTTTTTCAATTTTATTGCAAAAAAAAGAAAAAAACTATTTTTTGTAATTAGATAATTAGATAATTAGATAATTAATTTTTTAATTACTATTTGTGGAACAAAATTTTCAAATAAATCCCATGTAATTGTACGCCAAGCTACATTATCACTATTTAGTCTAGTTTTTGTATAATGTAATTTTATTTCATTATTGCTTTCATTATTTAAAGTATTAATATTACTAATGATACCATTACTATAATCATCATTATAATATTGCATTGAGCCTATATGAAATTTATTATTAATAAAATAATTATAAATTTCATCTAGAGTATAAGTTTTATTTATATCAATTAAATCAGTATATACATTATCTATATTATCTATATTAGCAATTAAATATATATCTGCACCTTCAACACTTTGAAATTGTAATACAGGAATGTATTTTCTATAATATTTATCAGTTTCTAAAGTATTTAGTAAAATAATATTACCTTCAACAGACATATATGCTTTGCTAAATTTAATAGGTTCAGGTTCGTATTTCATTTTTTTAAAAGCTGGCTGACTCATATTATCATAATCATTCTCTAATTGGCTAGAATAAAAATTTGACATTTTATTTTATAAATAAATTGGTATTAGTATTAGTATTGTTATATTTATTGTTATATTTATTGTTATATTTATTGTTATATTTATTGTTATATTTATTGTTATATTTATTGTTATATTTATTGTTATATTTATTGTTATATATTTATTTATAAAAAATTCAATTTTTTATAAATTAAAAATTTTATTTTTCATTTTTTTTTTCTCTCTGGGTGCACTTGTGGTGCAATAATGTATTATACACTTAATCAGTTGTATTTTCAACTTAATCAATTGTAAATATTAGAGTGTTAATACTATAATATGCTTAATCAGTAAGGTTTTATCACTTAATCATTATATAAATATATTTACATTTATAGAATTTAGATTTTTTTAAATAGTATATTAGTTTGTAAAATTAATAATATTATTATAATTTAAAAATACATTATAAATAAAATAATAATATAATATTAAATTTATTAAAATGAATGATAGAACTTGTATTAAATGTGAAACAGTTTTTAAATATCCAAGTGTATTGAGATCTCATATAAAAAAATCTGCAAGATGTAAAATAATTATTGAAGATATAAATAAAGATATATCTTCTATTAGTTCAATTATAAATATAAATAATTTAGAACCTATAGTAAATATAGAACATATAGATCCTATAGACCCCATAGACACTAATCAAAATACATCTATTATTTATAATAATTCTATTATTTTAAAAGTTAAAAAATTCACAAGAAATAGTTCATTAAATAGACATAATAAAGAATCTAATTGTAAGAATAATACTAATACTAATAATACAAATACCAATACAAATACAAGTAATAGTAATAGTAATAGTAATAGTAATAATACCAATAATAATATAACTAATAATAATGATAATCGTATAATAAATAATAATATTACGATAAATAATATAATAATACCACAAATAATATATCCATTTGGGTGCGAAAATATTAATTTTTTAAATGATTCTGAAATGTTGGAAATATTAAAAAGTCCAAACGGTGCAATTATAGCAATGGAAAAAGTATATTCAAAAATAGAAAATAGAAATTTTTATAAACAAAATATTGGTAAAGATAATATTAGTTATTTAGATAATAATTTAGACATACAAATATATAAAGAAAAAGATTTTCATGATAAATTATTATATCAAAGTGTAGAATTTATGTATAGAATATGTTTTAGATGTAGAAATAAATTGTCTTTAGAAGATCAAATAGTTATTATGAAAAATATTAATATTATAGAAAAAACTTTGGAAATGAAAAATGATGTTGCTAATCTAGTATCAGTTATGTTAGAAAGAGATTTTATGAATGTTTCTAGAAGAGAATTAATTCAAAAATTTAATTTTAAATTACAAAATGACTTAACATTTAAGGATGATAAGCTAAAATTTCTAAAAGAGATTAAAAAAGAATTAAATAGTTATTACATAAATAAAACTAAAACTAAAATAAATGATTATTTATTAAAAATGAAGCTTGGTCAAAGTCAGAAGAAAATGAACCAAATATAAAAAAAGACTATATATATAATAATTTAAATATGTATTATATAAATGATACACCTAGATATAAATTTTTTGAAGAAATGAAACAAGATGAGATAAATTATTTACAAACCCATGGTTTTACAATTGCAGATATTAAAGAATTAATAAAGATACAATTAGATAGAAATAAAAAAGAAATAACATATATAGAAAATACATATAATAAAGAAAGAACAGATAATATTAAAGAAACTTTACAAAATTTAGAAGAAATAAATATTAGAAGTAGTTTAAATAATATAAAATTAAACAATAATTTATTACAGATATAAAAAATATAAAATTAAATATATAATTTATAATTAAAATTATAATAATTATAAAAAACACAAAATAAAAAAAAATAAAAAAAATATATCACTAGATAGGATTTTGTCTTTCAATTTCTAATAAACCACGAGCTGGTACTTGTATTTGACAATTATGTGCTGCCATTCCTAATTCTGATATTTTACCACCACATCGATAGCAAAAATGAGTTCCGCAATTTGGAGTAGGACATGTGATATGATCACACCATTGTAGCTTTAATACGCCAGATTTGCATCCAGGGCACATTTGCATACCAAGTGCGATAAGAGAATTTGCAGATTCTTCATCCATATTTGCATATAGAAATCCACGACAAGGCTGATTAAAATGATATTCAGAACCCTGTAAATCGCAAACATTACAAATTGTGCTATAACAATGAATACATTCAATTCTGTGAGAATTAAATCTATTCATAATGATCATCCCATTTCTACCTTCACATTCATCATTTTTGCAAAATTTAATTTTATCTGGATGACATGATCTTAAAGCCTGTATAATATAATCTTTTTCAAGGTCTCTGAATTTGGCTTTATCCGTATCAGTAACCTCATATCCAGAAACGGCACAAGATTGATGATATAGAGTTATCAATTTATTCCAAGATATAACGGATTTACAGCTTTTATTAGGACATTTTATAGTCAAAGCTTTATAAATATCTGCAATATTTTTGATTTTTGTACTATTAAATACAATATTATTTATACCCAAATCTTGTTGATTTATATTTTCAATATAGCTTTTTATATCAGACATAGATACACCACAAGGTTTGCATAATACACAAGATGGTGTATCATCAATATCATCTGGTTCAACATGTAGCAATTTAATCTGAAGTTCAAGATCTACAAGTGCTTTCTTCGGATCTGAAATAAGTGCATGTTTTGTTTCTTCTGATAAACATGTGACAGATTCTTTAAAGCTTTTGCCAAATAAATCAGTTGATGGAAGCTTTTTCAAAACTTCAATTGTTGGAACAGAATCTATTTTTGCAAATTTTGTTTCATAATGCATTATCTTATTGTAAATGTTGCATACACCAGAAGCTTTTAAATCTTCGGGAACTGCTACAACAGAAACAATTTCTGGCATAAAATCTGCATTGTCAAAAAGTGCGCGGATTACATTATAGTCCTTCAATTTTGATATGAGATAACTCTGTGAAGTCCAATGTTTGCATAGTGAATCTAAAATCGTGCGCAGCTTTTTTTTGTAAGGATCATTAATAGCTAATTCGCTATTAGCTAGTCCAAACCATTTATCTTTCAAAGACTTAAAGAAACCCGAAGATTCGCTTAATGTGATTATTTTAATATCGTATTCAGATGCCTTATCCAAAGTCTTTTGTGATATTTTAGTTCTATCTTCACTTGTCAGAATTATTAGTTCTATCGAAATGGTTTTTTTGTCTTGTAAAAGGGAACTAATATGACATAACCCTTTAGCTTTTTTCATAATTACTTCTTTTTCTTTTATAGAAGTTTTTAAACGGGACATAAATTGTCGTCTATGTTCTTCTGCAGCCGGTGATAATAGTCGGCGGTAACGAATGGTAGCTGTAGCTGGAGCTGGTGCTGGTTGATGATGCATCATTTTTCGAACGGGTGAGAGCGCTGGATAATCCGGTGTCTAATAAAAATATAAAATTATAAATAATTCAATTTTTATAAAAATATACAAAAAATACCAAAAAATACCAAAAAATCTAAAAAAATAAAAAAAAATGTACATTCAAGGCATCACCTATTTTATATACAATCTATAATTTAATACTAATTCTCCAAAATTAACATTAATATTAATATAATTTATAATAACTCTAACTCGAACTCACTCGCACTCTCACTCGAACTCACTCGCACTCTCACTCGCACTCACTCGCACTCACTCGCACTCTCACTCGCACTCTCACTCGCACTCACTTGCAAAACGCAAATACAAAACGCCAAAATTTTATCACAAATAAAGTCTTATTCAGACAGTCCCTCGATTTATCGGTATCGAGAGCAACACAAGAGCATCAGAAACACTATCCTGACCTCTTAAAGGGTAATGTAATTTATTAAAAAATTAAAATTCAATTTTTATTTTATTTTTCTGTTTTTTCCTGTTTTTACCTGTTTTTCATATTCTATATAAAAAAATATTATAATTATAAATTTATATTTTCATAAAACCTTTGTACTTGTTCAAAATAATCAAATTCCTCAATATCATTAAGAACAAATTCTTTAATTATATTTTTTTTAATTAATTTTTCTTTTTTTGTATATGGTTTAATTTTTCTAATTTTTCTATTTTTTGTAACATTTTCTTTATCCTTTACTATACCTTTGATTACCTTTTTTTTTGGTTGATATTTATAATTAGGATATTTTAGTAGATGTTGATCATTTAACAATTTAGCTCTTATTTTATATGGTTGTTTATCTTTATCAGACATAGATTTCCATATTTTTCCAAGTAATATTGAAGTATTGATATTATTAACAATCATATTTTTTTTTGCAATTTCATTGCGTTTTTCTTGTGCCCACACCATAAAACAATTTGGTGGTCTAGGTGGTTGAATAGCTATTTCAGTTTGATCATAATCTAGTTCCATGTTAAAATATTATATATATATATAATATGATGATAATTATTATGACTATGATTATTAATGATTAATAATTAATAAAAAATCAATTTTATGTCTAAAATTTTATTTTTTCTTTATTTATTTTTATTTTTTAATATAAAAATATAAAATTATAAATATATAAATATATAAAAATATAAAATTGAATAAAAATATAAAATTGAATAAAAATAATTAGTTATAATTAGTTATAATTACTTATATATCATGTCGAATAATATTAAATTAGGTCAATATTTTACTACTAATAATGAACTCAAAGAAAAAGTATATAGTTTTATTTTGAATAAACCAAAACTTATATTAGAACCATCTATAGGCCAAGGTGATCTAGTTGCATATGTTACTGACAAGATAAAAAATATAAAGTTTGATATGTATGAAATTGATAAAGAAATTAAATTATTAGATTCTATGATAAAACTCAAAGATAAAACTGGTAAAATTATATATGGAGATTTTATGGTTCAAGAAATTAGTAAAAAATATGGTACTATCATTGGCAATCCTCCATATATAAGAACTAAAAAGGGTAATTTATATATTGATTTTACTAATAAATGTTATAATTTACTGGATACTAATGGTGAGTTAATATTCATAGTACCATCAGATTTTCTTAAATTAACTAGTGCATCTAAATTATTGAATGAAATGATGACTAATGGAACATTTACACATATATATCATCCTCATAATGAGAATTTATTTGAAAATGCTGCAATTGATATTATAGTATTCAGATATTGTAAAAATAGTACATTAGAAAAAAAGGTATTATATAATGATAATATAATGCATATTACAAATAGTTCTGGACTAATTACTTTTAATGAAGAAGAAAATGAAAATGTAATTATGTTTAAAGATAAATTTGATATTTATGTTGGTATTGTTAGTGGCAAAGAAGAAGTATATAAAAATGCAGAATATGGTAATATTGAGGTATTAAATGGTAAAGACAAAAAAGAAAAATATATTTACATAGAGAAATATCCTTGTGATAATGAAGATATTAATAATTATTTATTAGAAAATAAGTCTGTATTACTAGATAGAGCTATAAGAAAATTCAATGATAGTAATTGGTTTGAATGGGGTGCGCCTCGTAATATTACATCAATTAGAGCAAATATTGATAAAAACTGCATATTCATTTATAATTTAACTAGACATGATAATATTGCTTTTATGGGAAAGGTAGGTTTTTTCGGTGGTAGCTTGATTATGCTTAAACCAAAAGCTGGAAGTAATAGTGATAGTGTTATGAATGAATCTAAAATGATTAAAATAGTAGAATATTTAAATAGCAATACATTTAAAAAAAATTTTACATTTTCTGGTAGATTCAAAATAGGTCATCGCCAGATTAGTAATTCTTATATTCCAGAGGAATTATTATAATTCGATAGTTCTAATATTGCTCATAAATTTTTCACCCCAACTTGGTTTAGGTTTTTTAAGACAATTTATAAATAATTCTATTTTTTTATCTATAGATTCATAATGAAATACTTTATTTTTATTCCAACATATTTGAAATGGTAGATTATTAAGATTTGATGTTAGTATAGTTAAACCTTTAACGCTATTGACGATTATGTCTGCGGGATTTGTTTTATTGAGTACTAGAAAGTAATAATCTTTTTTATTAATTTTATTATAATTTTTATCTTTTAATTTATTGAATAATACAATGCTCATTTTTCCATTTGCATAGCTTTGTTTTCTATGAATATCTAGTTTTTCATCAGTGTATGCATAAACACACATTGCTAAATTACCTACATTATCATTTTTTGTCATAGTAGTTGTCTTAATATTTATAGGAATCCATCCATACATATTATCATATGCTGAAATATCATACCAATATCTAATACTAGCTGGTTTAATCCTATTTCCAAATTTTTCAATTAAGAATTTAACGATATTTTGTTCATCAACACAGCTATTTATACGTCCATCATCATTTTGTGTTGAAAATGAGAAAACTAATGTTTTTATATATTTTTGTATTTTATACATAATTAGTGGTAAATGTTTTAATCTATATATACAACCTCTAAACCAACTTTGTATTTTTATTATTTTTTTAATTTTATTAGTGTATCTAGTATCATGTTTAACTGTATTATTTTTAGTAATATTCATTGTAGATAATGATGTAGATAATGAATCCATTTTTTTAGTTTTTTAGTTTTTTAGTTTTATAAAAAATTTATAAATTTATAAATTTTACAAAATATATGTATGAATTATCCGTATAATTATGTGTATGAAATATACGTATAATTCATAATTATTTCAATTTTTTTCAAAATTTGACAAAAAATATTTTCTTGAATTTTCACCACGCCCGTTTTTTTGTTTTTCTTCGTGTGTACGTGGCGAAGATGATTTTGGGAAATTTTGAAATTTTTGACTTTCTCTCTCTCCCCTCTCATGTTCTGATTTTTGTTTTTTATTTACAAAAATGTGCGTTTTACACTACTTATTTAGGCTTTATACGCTGAAAAAATTTGTTAAAAACGTGTTTTTGTATATTTTTATAACATTTTCATTTTGTTTTTTTTATGCAAATTACACTCGTTATAGTATTGCTTTCAATAGGAATATTTTTTTGACTAATGTGCTATTTTTTGTAACAAATAAAATATGATAATTTCAAACGTTAAAACGTGTTTTATTGTTATTTTAAAAATAAATTGTAATATTAAAAAATGTTAAAAAATGTTAAAAAATATTTTAAAAATATAAAAAACTTGTTTTTTTTAAAATTTATTTTTTCGTTTTTTTTAGTCCGCCCGTTTTTTTATTTTTCTTCGTGTGTACGTGGCTAAGATGATTTTGGGAAAATTTGAAATTTTTGACTTTCTCTCTCTCCCCTCTCATGTTCTGATTTTTGTTTTTTGAACATTTTTTTTTGAATTTACCCTCGTTTATATGTGTTTTACGCTGTAAAAATGTACAAATTTAAATTTTTTGCGTATTTTTAGAACATAACCATAATTTAATTTTTATTATAAAATACACTCGTAATGTTGTATAATGTATTAGTAAATATATTTGTAAAATGTTCTATTTTTTGTAACAAAATAAATTATAATAAATACAAGTGCTTTACTTATGTATATTTTTGTTTTTGCTTGTTTTACTATGTATTTCTGCATTAATTTTTATATATTTTTATATATTTTATAAATTTTATCATTTTATAATTTTGCCATTTTATCATTTTATAATTTTGCCATTTTGCCATTTTGCCATTTTGCCATTTTGCCATTTTATCATTTTATCATTTTGCCATTTTATCATTTTATCATTTTATCATTTTATCATTTTGTTATTTTCTTTATATTTTTTCTGATTTTAATCTCTCATGTTCTTTAATATATTCGTTTGCTATTTCCACATTAAAATTATCATATGTAATTATTAATTTTAGATTATCATCATATTCTCTCATTTGTGAATTAATATTTTTCATTTTTTCTATATTATCTAATATTTCATTTTTTCTATTTTCAAAACATGTTAAATCGCCAATAGTTTTATTAGGATGTGTATTTATATATTTAAATTCATCTCTAATTCTCTTTATCCAATATTTGCTATATGTGGTATATTCATAACGTTTTAAATTAAATTCATTAAATGTAAATTCTTTATCTAAAGATTTTAGTGTAATAGGATCACCTAACTTATTATTTATATCATATAATGAAATATTGGGATTTTTATTTTTATATGTATCTTCTTTTATTTGTAAAACTTTATTATAATTAATTAGAGCTTGTTCTTTAATTTCTTGATTATTTATAAGTTCTTTTGTATATTTATTAATTTTATTTTTTGTTTCTTTACTATTATTTCTTAATTCATATTCTATTATATTTTTTAATCCATTATCGAATATTTCCTCTTTCATTTTTTGTGATATATTTTGAAGATTAGAATTTATTCTATATATTTGTTCCGATGTCATCATTGAACTGCAATTAATTAACATTCTATAAGTAAGTATAACACATTGTTTTAATAATTTATCTTTTAATTCTTTATCTTGGCAAATATCTATTTTATAGTTATTATTTAGATACGAAATATTATTCTTATTCATATTTAGTTTATAAAAGTTTTTATTTTCTTCTTGCTCACATACCATTTTAACAATTTCTATTACACCTTTATCTTCTAAATTTAAAAGTCTTAACATCTCTGTTTCATCTAAATTTTTTGGTAAAGTTTCAAAACCTGCAGGATTTATATGTTGTATTATTGTTATATTATTATTATTAATTGTTAAATTATTACTTATATTATTAATAGTTTGTGTTTGATGTTGAACTGGTAGATGTACTGGTTGATGTACTGTTTGTTCTTGATGTTCTTGTTTATTTACTGCTTGTTCTTGATTCACTGATTGTTCTTGATTCACTGTTTGTTCTATTTGCTGAACTGGTATTTGAACTGTTTTCTTATGTGATTTTTTAACTGGTTGCTTAACTAGTTGTTTATCTAGTTTCTTTGCTGGTTGTTTTATTGAAATATGCGTATTCAATTGTAATTTTAGTTTTTCTATTTCATTTTTTAAATCTTCTATTTGTTGTTGTCTTTTTAATTCTTTACTTTCTATACTACATT
>Ga0214919_10001582_pt1 | contig 36924 bp, 50 predicted proteins | sample LL1503_MetaG_FD_177994 | JGI IMG/M metagenome (GOLD analysis project Ga0214919, IMG submission 177994) | Freshwater microbial communities from Lake Lanier, Atlanta, Georgia, United States - LL-1503 | ecosystem: Environmental > Aquatic > Freshwater > Lake | place: USA: Georgia | collected...
TTTTTTTTTTATTTTTGGTTTGTGTTTAACTTTTAATATATTCGTAAGTATAATTCAAATTTACTGGAGTTTTAAATTTCAGTAATCCTTTTTTAATCATTATAAAACCATCTAAAGTAAGTGTACTCTTTTTTCCTTTGCTTAAAATATCAGCTAAAATTTTAGCACCATTTACTCCTACTAATGAAATTTCCATTATAAAATTAAGACTATTTACTGAATCCCCCTCAAATTTTTGGTTTATCTCTTTATTTAATACTTTACCTACTTTTTCGCCATTATTTATTTTAATAGCCAAATCATAACTTGAAATCTCAAATGCTATTTTTGAAATATTAGTAACATCAACAAATAATTGAAGCGATAAAACTCCATTAGTTGCTGAAATATAATTTACTTTAGTAATCTTATAACTAAAATTATATAGTAAATCTAATTGGACTTTGTAATACTCGTATATTCCATAAACGGACATTCCGAATACTACAATTCCACCTACAACTAAAACATTCCTTATAATTGCATTTTTATTCATTTATCTTATTTTTTATAAAAGAATTTATATCCAATAAATGCTAATAAACCAATACCACCGACAATAGCAACATATTTTAATGTATTACTCTTTGCTGGTGCAGTTAAAACATTATCACTACCCATAGGCATATCTATTGGCTCAACACCACCTTTTGCTAAAGCATCTGCAACTTCACTTGCCTTATCAACTACACCTTTTGTATTTTTTAAAGCATCTGCTACTTGTTGTTTTGTAATGTTTTGTAGCTTTGTTTTCTTTTTTGAAGCATTTAAGAAATTGTCAAAATTAGATTGAAAACCACTTTCATTTTCACTATCAATATCTATGCTACTTGCATCTCCGATTGCATTAGAATATCTCGGCATATTATATTCATTATTTGAATTTTCATTACCCTCAAAAGAAGATTGACAACCACACATATTAAAATAATTTTCGTTTTTTAAATTTGTTACTTTTTTCATTTTTTTTTATTTTATTTGTTATTACTTATTTACTTTTTTTTGTTAATTTAAAAATCACTATTAAAACTACTATACCAATAGCACCATATATAAAATACTTTTTAAAATTACTTAAATTGCTTTTACTTGTAGCATCATCAACAACTGCTAATGCTTCTTTTTTTTCTGCTGGAGTAAGATTTTCGTTTTTTAAAATTAAATCTCTTGGGTCGGTTTCTGATTTTAACTTATCTTCTGCTAACTTAATTTTCCTTTTATCAGCTTCAGATATAGTATCTAATTCTAATTTAGTTTTTTTCTCCTCTGCTATAAGCATTTTCTTTTGGTCAGCACTTTCTATTCCTTTTGAAATAATACTTCCTAAAACACCAATAACTGAAGCACCAGCACTTATCCAAGCACCAACAACTAAAGGCACAAAATTAGAATAATTAGTATCACTATCAATATAAGAACCAGTAAAAAAATTTACTTTAGGATTAAAATTACTAAAGTTATTAGTTTCTTTATTTTTTAAATCCTCTAATGATTGTTTTGAAAGGTCTTTATCTAATAGTTTAGCTTTACATTCCTTACCACAAAAAAATGGTTTTTCTCTACGACTTCCAATTCCAGCAGTTTTTTCTAATGCACTAAATTTTCCACCTAATTTTTCCCATTTTTTCTTTAATTCTGCTTTTTCTTTACTTAAAGCTGGATTAGTTAATATACTTTGTATTTTCCAACCAAAACCTCTATAATTTAAATCTAATAATCCTAAAAATGCAGTTCTTGGTAAAGCAATAGTAACTACTGCAACTGCCTTGCCTACTTTTTTTATTCCACCTTTAACTTGGTCGCCAAATTTTTTCAATCCTTTTTTTAAATTTCCTTTAGCATTTAAAAAGTTTGAAAATTCACTTGAAAAAGGCATTAATCCATAAGCATCAGCTATTGATATTAAGTATTTTTCTCTTTCCTTGTCTATATCTCTATCTATATCGTTCATTTTATTTATTTATTTATTTATTTATTTATTAAAATATTTTTTTTCTAAAAATTACTAATGTTGCAATAAGTATAACTCCAATTCCTATTCCTATATATAAAGTTTTATAGCTTTTAGTAGGAACTATTGGTTCTACTCTTTTTACTGGTTCTTGTATTGGTGCATTTATACTCTCTCGACACAAATCAAATTTTTTTCTTTTTTCATTTGCTTTTTTTCCTATACCTATTGGTCTTTTACCACATCTTGCAATTAAATCTTTTTGTGCATCAGATTTTTTAAATAAGTTGGCTACTGAACCTACTCCCTCTACTACTGCATTTGGGTCTATTGCATTACTATAATCAGTATTAAAATTCATTCCGTTCATATCTATTTATTTTGAAAAATTATCTTTAGTTTCTACAAATTTACCATACGAAGAAAATTTCTTTTTGCTTTTTTCTTTACCCTTTGCATAAGAAGTTCTATATGCTTGTTCATCTGAAATCCCTACCAATGCACTTGGAAATGTTTTATTATTAAGTCCAGCACTATAAGACCATAAAAATCTTGCATCTTTTCTTGTTATATATCCATTAGTTTTATAACTTTGAAAGAAAATACTTACTGCCTTGTCAGTATTACTTGTAAATTTATTATCCGTATCAATAGGAAAATTAACTCCGTTTGATGTTTTGAGATTTTTCCATAATGCAACTTGATTGATTATTTTTTTAATTGCACTTACATTTGAATTATCAGAACCTACTTTTAGTTTTACATCATCATCGGCTTTAGGTTTATCTTTGACTTCCTCTTTTACTACATTAGCAACTTCATCGCTTTTTATACCAGCATCAGTTACTTCATCAATAACTGGTTTATCTTTTGCTTTTGCCTTTCTATACAATAAGAACGCAACTCCACCACCTACTAATACTATTAAACTTATTACAACAATAAATATACCATTACCTTTTTTTTCCATTTTGTTTTTATTTAATTATTTTATGCTAAATTTTCTATATTCTTTGTACTTATATAATCTATAACTTCATTTGTAGCTGGACTTGACAATATAAACTCTACTCGCCTATTTTTTGCTTGTCCTACTTTAGTATCATTAGTGTCTATTGGTTTGCTTTCTCCCATACCTTTTGACATTATTTTTTCAGTAGGAACTAACTCTTTTATTAAAAAATTTTTAACTTCATTTGCTCTTTTTTCGCTTAATACTTGATTGCTTTCTTTAGTTCCAACATTATCAGTATGACCAATAATTGATACGTTATATTCTGGGTTATCTTTTAATGCAGAAGCAAGTTCATTTAAAAATGGATAGCTTACTGGTAAAATAACTGCTTTGTTGGTAGCAAATAAAAGATTTTCGTAAGCATTTTTAACTGCTACCTTTAAAACTTTTTTCTTTTGAGATAAATAGTTTTTATATAATTTATAGCTTATAGTAAAAAATACTAATCCTATTAATACACCTATTATAATTTTTTTATTCGTATTCATTAGTATAGATTTAATTTAGCCATTCTGCTCATAATATCTTTGTAGTAAGTAAGGAAATCAAAACTACTTCTTTGTTCTTTTAATTCTTGGTACAATGTTCTACCATTTCTTCTCCAAGTAAATTTTGGATTTTTTGTTGAATTATACCAATAGTTAAGTTTCTTTAACTTATCATCAGTTAAACTCATTAGTTTATCTGCTACTTCTTCTCTATCAGTACCAAATCCAATCCAATCATTTACATTATTAAGATATTTTCGTATGTACTTTATATCGTTTACTGGATTGTAGCTTTTTGCACTATCATTTGTATTACCTTGTTGTGCTTCAATGATTGCTATATGTTCTTCAAGTTGTTCATCTTCTTTAGTCTTATCAATTTTATTCATTTGATATTTTTGATACCTACGAATACCCCAAACTATGCCTAATGTTGTAACTATGACTGCACTACCGACCAAAATATATTTTGTTGCTGGTTTCATATTTTTATTCTTTTACAATTACTATATCATTTACCATACTTTTAGTTTTATTTTCAGTAGGCAATTTTTTATAACTTGCATATAAAGTAATCCAATTATCATTTTCTAAAAAAGATTTTAAATAACTCATTAAATCTCTATTGTAAAGCATATAAAATCTATAAGCAACATAACTTATATTTATCTTTGTTCCAGCATCTAAAATGCTTCCTATTGCACAAGTTTCGCAATCATATACATATCCTTTTGAATAAAAAATTTCATTTGCTAAAGCATTTGCTTTTGTTTCAGAAATTGTTATTTGCGACTTATTTGATTTATAAGGAATACTGGTAAACCATTGACTTTTATCAAACTCTTTAATTGCATTATCTTTTTCCTTATCTTTTTTATCATCTATAACTCCTATCTTTTGTAAAATAGGTCTTGCTATTGCTAAATAAATAATAGAAGCTACTGCTATGACAACAATACCACCTACTATATAAAGTGTTGCTTGAGATTTTATTGGATTTGGTGTATTCGCCATTTTCTAATTAAATTTATTTGCGTTTTGTTTTATAAAACTATCTAACTTTTGAAATCTTATTACGGATTCTGGATTTTCAGTACCTTTGAATACGTTTAAAAATACATTGTAAGCATCTATTCTTGGATAACCTATTGCTAAATACAACTTCATACCATTTAAGTCTGCTTGTACTTCTGATTGTGGATTTTTATTAATATAAAAATGTGAAAATTCGTGTAATAAAATAGCCATACGCATAGGCACTGAATAACTTATAAATGCTTTTTTAGAAACTTCTATTCTACCACTTATTTGACTTATTCTCGCTGGTGTTGATACAACATTTCCAGTTAGTTCATTTCGTATTTCATCAAAATAATCTATTCTAAATTTTCCATTATCGCTAATATAAACCTCTCCTTTTTTACTTGCTTCTAAAACTCCAGCCATCTCGCAAAACTCTTGTGCAAACCTTATAAAAGAAATTGTTTGTTTAGATAATTTTAATGGTGTTTTTTTTAATGGTACTATTTGAACATTATTTATTTTAAAAGTATCATCTTGTAAATTAAAGTCTTTGCTAATATCATTATAGATAATTAAATTAGCTATTTTAGGACTTTGTGGTAGTCTTATAAAAAAAGTTTGCTTACCATTAATCTTTGCATATCTTTTAGTATAATAAGTATTCTCTTGTTGAGCATCAGATACTTTTATCCAAAGTTTTTGTGGTTCAAATGTTTCTATATCTACTTGTATAGTACAAGGTTTATGATTTAATAAAATTTCTTTATTCATCTACTTCTACCATTGTTCTTTTACCAATTTGGTAAATTCCAAAAATTAGTATTGAAATAGCTACTATACCGATAATGTTATTGTATTTCATTTGTGTTGTAGTAGTTACTGCATTTTCATTTTCAGTCAGATTTAAAAACTCATCTTTATTTTCTAATGAAGAAGTTTCATCTTCAATTAAAAAATTTCCTTTATCCTTTTCTCGTTGTAGCCAATCTTTAAAAGATATACCACTAATTTTATCTTTTTTATAAATTTGGTTTGGTGTCATTTTTTCATTAAATTAGTTATAAATAATCTTCCAATAATTAATCCTATTAAACCAGTAATATAAAAATTTTGCCGACTTGCTACTCCTATTAAAATACCAATACCACCACCTAACAACGCACCATTCATATTGTTACGAGAGTTTTTTTTTATTTTACTTGCATACGATTTATCAGTAATATCTCTAATAGCTTGTGTATTTTCTTTAATTACATTATTGATATTTTCTGCTTCTCCCATTATCTATTTTTTTCTTTTGATAATTTTATATATAATAAAACCAGCTACTGCAATACCACCAATAATAAGTGCATATTTTAAATAAGGTGTTTTTTTAGTTCCATCTGCATTATTATTATCTGCAACATTATTGTTTATACCAGCACTAACTACATTTTGGCTTCCTCTTTGTGCTAATCCAGTTAAAATTGTACCACCTAATAAATCAATCCCATCTTTATTATTTCTATAAAAATCTCCAGCTTTTGATGTACCAGTTATCTCATCTTTTTTAAATAAATTTGTAAAGAAATTACCATCTTTTACTTTCGGCTCTTTTACCTCTTTTGGTGCTTTTGCTGGTTTTGGCTCTTTTACTTTTTTTGGTTTAGCATTAAAAAAATCAGAAAAATTATCTTTTTTTGCTAAAATAAGTATCGCTAAAGATGTTTTTAAATTTTTAGCTTGTTGATTATTTTGCATTAAAGTTTTTTTAATCTCAAAAATCAATCTTTTATCACTTATATTTTTATCAAGTAAAATTCCCTCTTTTGCAAAAGCATCAAGGATATGAATTTTATGGTCTTTAATAATTTTACCTAAAAAAGATAAAGCTATTTTTTGTTTTGACCTTGCATTTCCTTTGTCAAAAATCTTTGACATATTTTCGTTTGATTGTACCATTTTTTATTTATTTGATTTTACTATATATGCAACACCTAATAGAACAAATGCACCTAATATAACCATATTGGTATTTATAGTTTTAAACTTTTCTACAAATTCTTTTCCACTAAAATCAGAATAGTTATCTTTTTTCTGCAAAACCATTGTGTTTGAATCTACTTTTGCAGTTTTATCTTCTTTTTTGCAATCACAATTAGAATTTATTAAATCTTTGTCTGGGTGTATAGAAGCTAAATCTTTAATTCCACTTTCTCCATTTTTCTTAACAAAATCTTTTATTTGAGCAGTTAATTCTTCTTGAGAATTAGGCATACGATAATCATTATTCCTATTAATAACATTAAAAACTTTAGATGGAACACTACTCGCTAAATAATCAAATAAACTTATTTTATAGTGTTGTGGTCGTGGTTGTCGTACTCTACTTCTCCCTCTATTTCTCATTCTATTTTTTTTTAATGTTATATTTTATTAATTAAAATCGCTAAAACCATTTTTTCGGTTTTTCATTGTACATTTTTTAAGAAATTCCTCTTGAGCAATTTTACTTCTAAATCTCATTGATGATGCTTTTTCTTTGCAATCAGCACTAATTTTTATGCTTTCTGTTGGATTTGCTTGTTGAGATGAATTATTTGTTTGACCTTTTCTTTTCTTTGGTTTTAGCTTTCCTCTTACTTTTTTTGATAAAAGTAATGGTAGTAATTCACTATATTGTTCTTCATCACTTTCTTCACTTTCATCTTCCATATTATAAAAAGAAGATTTTGGCTTGTACCAATACTTTTTAGTTGCAAATGCAATTATTCCAACTGCAACTACACCATAAATTATAAATAATGTTTTTTTGTTCATTTTTTTTAGTTTTAGATTATTTTTTAATCTGCTTGTAAATTAAAAATCCTAACATTGATATAATAATCAAGTTGTGTACGTTTTGACCACCTAAAAAGGTATTTGGGTCTGAAATGTTTAAAAATCCTTTCATTGTTTTTAGTTTTAAATTGTTTAAATTATTTGTAAATTGATTGTAAATTGTTAAAAAAAAAGGTAGCTAAATTAATAGCCACCTTTTTATATATAATCATTCCTTAATGGAACGGACTTGTTGAGAAACAAATCTAATAAAATCGGCTATAAACCTTTTTTTATCGTCTGCGAGGGCGACCCATTAATGCTCTTGCAGTAGATGGTGCTAATTTTATTGTATCTCCCTTAACAATGTTAGGGTTTCCGTAATTAGCAACTGGTTTACGACCAGCTAAAGTACGACTTGCAGATGCAGTTTCGCTTGGATAGAAATAAATTTTTGCAGTAGCACTTGCTAAAATTGAAGATATTACTAAAGAAGTAAAACCATCAACTTTATAAGCAAATTTTAAAGCAATAATTGTTGATTGTTGCTGATAAGGGTCAATAGTAGGAACGAGAACTTTTTGAGATTCGTTACCATTAATGTCTTTATTTACAATCGTAATAGTTTCTAAAACTTGGTTAGCAGTTGCAGATTGGAAATAAGTTAAGCCACACTGGAACGGCTTATTCATACTCTGATATAAAAATTCCGAGTAGCTAATTCCAGCAATTCCCATAGAAATAGAAATCGCACCATTGTTATTATAAGCTGGTGCAGTAGAACCTAAATTCGTATATGCACCTAAAATTGTAACTGGAAATGCAGTTGCAGTATTTGTGTTTTTAATTGATACGATATAAGGTTGAGATGTTGGTGCTGAATCCATACCACCATCGGCATTGTCATATTCATCATCATATCCAGAATAATCATCTTCAAAGTTGTCGAAACCACCATCATAATCATCAAATTCATCGTACCCATCGTAGTTAAAAAAGTTCTCATTAGCATCATCTTGAGCTTGAGAAAAGTATTTTCTAAAATCCATTTTTGTTTTTTTTTATTGTTAGTTAAATTAAATTGTGAATTATTTTTATCTAATTCGATTTTTCAGTATTAAACTGATTTTGTAAGCATTTTTTGTATGTACCCAGCAGTTACAATTCCGATTGTTACTCCAATAGCAGTTCCTAAAATACCCATCAACATTCCTTTATTCATTTTTCAAAAAATTAAATTGTTTATAAAAAGTTAGTATATCGCCCAAACGATACGCACAAAATTAATTTCTTTTATTCTAATAAAATTTGATAATTATTTTCTAATAGTATTTTTAGGAAGTTGCAAAGGTCTTGCAATTACTATTAAATAAAGGTTTTTGTATTGTGTTATAGTTGCAAATAAAGTTATCCGACATAACTTTTATACAACATTTTTTTCAGTTCAGCTATTGCAGTTACACTTGTATATTTAGATTTTCCATTAACTCCCCTCATATTCATAAGTGGTTTTATCTTTTTATTATAATTCAATGCGATATAGTCATCTATTGCTTCTTCAATCATTTTTTTAGTAAACGTACCATATATTTTTTCACTATCGCAATCAAAAGTTATAAAAAACCTTGTGTTACCAGCAAAGTATTGTTTATTAACTAATATCTCACAAATTTTAAATGCTTCGTACTTATCCTCAAATTTTGGTTTATGCCTATCTACTGAATCGGTATTTTTATGAAATCTTAAAAAATTGATATTTTGCCATATCTTCGTTCCAATTCTACCAATAGATTGAAAGTGTAAAATAATATCCGTTGAACTATGTCTATTCGTACATATTGCACCAACTAAATCTTTTGGTAAATGGTCGCCTACATACTTGTTTAAATCTTCAATAAGTAATAATCCACCTCTAAAAGTTTCAAGTATTTGTAAAAGTGTCATAGCAATTTCATCTAAAGTCATTTTACTTCCATTAGCATTGAAAGGTCTTATTCTCCTTGCTTCAATTTTTGGGTGCATAGAAAATAAAGAAACATCGCTTAATTTTATTGCTTTGATATTTTCAAACTCATCATTAACATCAAGTATTAATGCTCTACGAGGTGCTATATTTGAACTCCCTTTTACATAACTATCAATTATTTGTAATGTAGTAAATGTTTTTCCTATACCTTTTTTTCCTACTGCAACACCTAATAATGCTTCTCTCATAACTTTATATTAAATTTATTTTCAACCTTAATTAAATCTACCAATGTCTTACCTAATAACAATCCACCATCAGTTATTTTATTAAAATTATTATAATGATTGATAATTAAATCACTATATTTTTGTTCATTCCTTGCACTTGAATTTTCAATTTTTGTTTTTATAGATTTCCTTACATAAGAATAATGATACATTTCTATTTCATCTCTTGTATAAATCAAACTATGTCCAGCTTTTATTCTCCTTGTTGGGTCTATTTCAACTGGATAAGGTGGTACAAACTCAAATGTAAACTTTGTATTCTTATCTATTTTATAAAACAATGGAACATAATAACTCTCTAATGGTATTATTTGATATTCAGCACTTTTATAGTAAGTTCTCATTTGACAAAATGAAGAATCATAATCTCCATTTATAAAATCATTCTTTGCTAATTCATATTGTTTTTTATCATAAAGTTCATCGCAATCCATTGAACTAAAAATTTTGCACCCATAATTCTCGCATAAATCAAGTCCAATTTGTCGTTTAACTTGTTCATTTTCATAACCATTCTCACTTAACAAATTTCCTTTTTTATCGTATGTTAATACTGGTATGTACCAATGTATTAAATCAATTAATCCTTTGTTCTTTAATTTATCAAGTGTTTGTCGAAGATTTGGATTTATATTTCCGTAATTACTTTTTTCTTGTGCAACTACAACTATATAATCAACAAACTCTCTAATAGAATTAATACTATATTCTAATAATTCTTCTGCATCAAATACGTTATATGCTACACCTAATTTCATTTATGGTAATTCTTGTCTATAAAATGTTAGTCCAGCTTCATTCTTTAAAATAAAATCTCCAATCTCTAATCTCCATTCTGACCTATCAATTTTTATCCATAAACTTTTCTCACTTGAAAAAAAACATTTTTGTATATTCTCAATTAAGGAAAATTTTAAAATTTCCTCTTTATTATTTCCAGTCCATTGAATACAATCAAATTCAAATACGTTTACTTGTCGTCTGCTTACATTATTTTGCATCTTTTACCAAATTACTATATGCGTTAAATAATCTACGAATAGGTTTAAATAGTTGTAGCTTATATTCTTCTTCTTTACGTTCTTCTTTTGTTAAATTATCAAACCAATGTAGTTCAGTTTCAATTTTAGGTAAAATTTCTTCACTCATTTTTGGCTTATCAATTACAAATTGTCTGCAATCTTTCAGCATTGAATCAAAATGTTTATTACACTCCTCTAATTCTTTTTTAAATTGTGGTAAAAAAACTGAATTATAATGTTGTAGTTTATCCTCAACTAATCTATTTTGAATTACAAGTCTTGCTTTGGTATCTAAACAATTTAATTTAACATCTGACCATTCACAAAGCATATCTATATTATCTATGATATTTTCTTTTGTTTGATTTTTTAAAACCTTCGTACATTTTTTTTCTAAAATATCTTGCTTAATTGTATAAAATTCTAATTTATCACTTAAAATTTGTGAGTAAACCTTATCGTGTTCAATAACCTTTTGAAAATCTTTGTTAGGCAATAATCTACCATTCATTCTTTGTTTTTCCATTTTTTGTTTTTTATTTTATTATTATTCGCTTTTTAAGTATGTAATATATTCGCTATGCCTACCCCAATCCTCTAAATTCCAATGATAACAAAGTAATCCAGTATGCACCCAATTTTGTTGTTTTGCTACTCTTAAATCTTCTGCAAAATATGAATCTGGTGGTCGCCCATCAGCATCACTTCTAAAACTAAATTTTTGCATTATTTTCCTTGTCATTAAACAACAACCTATTCCAGCTATATGAGTTTTTTTAATTGTACCATCAATAAACCAATGAGAAAATGTATCTATTGTATAATAAAATACACAATCATTTGAAGATTCGTGTTTATCATCAAATAAAGCAATACAAGGTGTTCTCCAAGCACCATCAAAAATTTGGTATAAACCATTAACTATTGGCTTATTTGCCCATAACAACTCCCACAATACATTTTTAGGTGGAAATATATCACTTTCTAAATGGAACATATAATCACAATCACTTTCTAAAAAATATCTGCGTAATTGATTATGCGTATCTGCTAACTTTTCAAAAACTGAATAACCCTCGTAATCTTTCCAAAATACTTTTATTTTATATTTTTTATTGATATACTTTGCGTTTGCATTAGTTTTAGAATTATCTGCAATAAAAATTTCAAGTCTATTTTTAGGATAGTCAAAGTTTTTGATGTTCTCTAAAAACTCATCAAGGCAATAATTTTTTCCCTCATAAGTTGGAACTGCAATTAAAATTTTTGGAACTAACTTCATTTTCCTTTTATAATTTCGGTTTGAATTTCTTTAGGGTGCTGACTTAAAGTATCTTTTGGCTTGTTGGGATAGTCAATTTTAAATTTTTTAGTTACTTTACTTTTTGGTTTAGCTTTTGCTCGTGGCTTTGGCTTTGCTTTTGGCTTTAATGGAACAACTGGTTCATCGTAATCATTTTCAATATCCTCACTTTCGTATAACTCTAAATCCTCATCATCATCTACATTAATTGTACTCTTATCGCTTATATTATTTTCTTTTTTATAAATTTTATATTGTTTTTCAATCATAGTCATAGTCATATTCAATGATTTTTTTAATGAATAAACAATACTTGTTTTTGTAACTATATCTTTTCCAAACATAAAAGCAAGATATTGACCATCACTCATTCCCCAACCATTTTTCATAAATACACGAATCATAGCTGGTCTTACTTTTTCTCCAAAAGACTTATCGTAGGATAATGCTTCGGTACATTGTTCGTTATAAGTATTTAAAAATTCTCCTAACGAAACTTCTTCGCCATCTTCACTTATTGGTATTTTTTGAGTTTGCAAGTCTATTTTACCTTGCATTTGTTTTTCCATTAACTCTCCCTCATCTACTTTTGCCGACCATTGTGCTAATTGGTGTAATTGCTCATAACCATCTAAACAAGTATCAACAAGCATTTCACAAGCTATCTTTTGGTCTTGCGAATCCATTTCATTAACTACTGGATTTGGATTTAAAAAAGGATTATTTTCGCTAATTTTTTCATTTTCAGCACTTGACCTTTCAGTCATAATATCATCATAACTTGGTGGTCTGAAAATTGGTTCATCAATATCATTAGTTATGTTATCTGCTATTGGTGGACTTGAATAATCCCTTTTAATAACATTCTCACTAAACGGATTATATGAATCTCCTACACTATTAGAATCAGTTGTTTGCTTTTTGGGAGTATCTACAATTTCTGCTTCATCTACCTCTAATTCATTACCAGTTTCTAAATTATCATCTAAATAATTTTCATCTTCATTATTCATATCTTCTACTTTTTTGTTTGCACTTGGTCTGCCTCTATTAGCCATTATTTATAATTTTAGTTTTAAATTCTTTTATTTTTTCTTCTATTTGCTCAATATCTTTAATCATTTGAATATCATAGAAAAATTGATTATCCAGCTGATTGATTTTTTTTATGTATTTGGAAATTACACTATTATCTCTTTTTAGTAGATAACCTATTTGTGTTTGGGATTGTGCATTATGCTTATTCAATAAATAAGAAATAATTGCTATACAATTTGTGCGATTTTCGTTGTTGTCTAAAGAAGTTATCAACACTTTTTTTGTGATACTCTTTTGTGTGCAACATATATCGATGATATATTCTTGCATTAAGAACTGCGAATCTTGTATCTTGTTTTGGGTAATTTTTAGAGTATCAATAGTCTTGTCAAGTCCTATCTTTTCTATGGTTTTTAGCAATTCTTCAATGAGAATTTGCCCTTTATATTTCGACATTAGAAAAATTTATATGCAACATAAAAACAAAATTATATGTTGCTTATAGATATTCCTATTTTATTTTCAAATAATTGTCGATAACTTTTTTTGCATTTTCAAAACCTACTGCAAAGTCTGAATAGTAACCTTTTTCTCGTAATTTCAATATAGTATTGTACTGCTCAAATAAATGTGCATCTCGTAATAACTCTCCATCTTTTTTAAAAAGTTTTGTTCCCTCTTTTTTTAATTCAATAAGACAACCATTATAACCATTACTTGCTTCTAAAATCCATAAGTCTGGTAGTCCGTTACCACTCCTACATTTTTTATTAATAATAGCTTGATGAAACTTTAAATTTATACCAGCACTTTCACTTGTAAAAATGACATTTGGATATTGCATCTTTATATATGTAGATACTGCTATTTGTAATTCTTGCTCTTTATTCATAATTATAAGTTTAAAAAAAACCTACAATCGAATTAACTATTGTAGGTTTTACCTTTTATTAAGAAATGCTAATACAAATTAGATTAGCAAATATACATATTATTCCCAATTCCAAAAGCCAACACTACCACTTTTTTCAGAATCATTTGATTCGCTTTCATTGGTTACTTGTTTAGTAGTTTGGCTATTTGTAGTTTGAGAATGACTTTGCGAAGAACTAACAACTTGTTTTTCCTCTTTTTGTTCTTCTTGTTTTTCTTCTAATTCATCTAAATAATCTAATATATCATTACATATATGCCTATCGTAAGTTTCAATTTTATTTTGTGTATTTGCACTTACTTCGGTTGTAACACCTTTTCTTTGAGATTGAGCATACAACATATTCAAAGTTTTTTTTAAGTCTGAAATCATTTGTTGTGTACCTCTATCTAAATCAGATACTTCAATGTTATTTTCTCTTAATAACTTTTGATGAGGATATATTTTTTCGGTTTGATTTTCCATTTTTTATTTTTTTGTGTAAATGTTATATGCTTGATTTAAAAGATAAATACTAAAAGTAATAAGACCTACACCAATAACTCGGCTAATAAATAAATCTTTTTCGCTTAAAGTTTGATTTTCCATTATTTTTTATTTTTTGATACAATAGACCAAATAGCACTTGTTAGTGTAATTGCACCACCTACTATTTCAGTTACTAATGTTTCATCAATTAAACCTTTTGTAATGTAAATTGCACCTACAAATGTAAGTGTATGTCTTACCAGTCCTAAAATTTTTTCTTTATTTAACATATTTTTTATTTTTTATTGTTAATACTAATTGTAAATATAATAATTATTTTTTATGATTTACGAGAACTTAAAGGTATTTCGTATTTTTCATTCTTATTGTTTTTATTGTGTTCTAATGCCCACGCACTACCAAAAGGATATTCTCTACCATCTTTACCAATTCTAACACCACCACCTCTTGCGTATTGTGTTTCTGCTTTCATTTCATATTTAGCATCATCATAAGCCATTTCTAATTCTTCATTGTCAAGCGAATTTAACATTCTTCTTGTTAATATATTATCTTCTTCAATAGCTATTGTTCTTAACTCCGAATAATTATCAAAATACATATTCAAATAATCAAGCATTTCTTTTTTACTTGGATTTCCTACACCACCACCTCTTGCAAACTCTCCAACTTCTCCACCATTTTCGTATTCATTAGATAAATTATGATATAAATGTAATTCGTTTTTGTAATCTGAATTATTATAATATCTTGTTTTCCAATTATATGTTAATAAAAGAGTAACAATTTGATTTGATGAATTAGGAGTTGCTTCTAATTCATTATATCGTGTTTCTTTAAAATCAAGTTTAGTGTTTTTCATCAAATATGCTTTTGCAACATCATTAAGTTTTGCACCTTGAATAATAACTATTTTTGGTAATGGAGTTTCATAAAATTGATTGTTTCCATTATATCTACCAATTACCTCACCACCCATAGCAAACTTACTCGGATTTACTGAACTTGAACTGCTATTCATTTCTGCTATGTTGTAAATTTCAGTCATTCCACCATCTCCAAATTTTGATAGTAACGCATCAATTTCATTTCTTAATCCTAATAGGAAATTTTTAGCTTCGGTTTTATCTACTTTCTTTAATTCAGTTTGTATATTTTTTACAAATGTTGTAGCACTTGAAACCATATCATCGCTTAATTTAGCTAATTGCTTAACGACTTTTTTCTCTACTTCAACTTTTACCTCATCTTTAGTTTTATCTTTCTTTACAACTTCTCTTTCGGCTTTATTTTCAATTTGCTCAACTTGTTTTTCAATTTTCGCTTTTACTTTTTCAGCATCTTTTTCAATTTCTGCTACTGGAGTAATTACATTAGTTCCAGCTATTAAATCATCACTACTTTTTAGTTTAGCAATTCTTTTAGCACCATTTACTTTTGCTTTTGCTCTTAACTTTCTATATTGAGCAATAATATCTTCACATTCGGCTTCCGTTTTTCCAGTTCGTTCTTTGATTGCTTTTTTCATAGCATCTACATCACTTGGTAATGCAGTAGGTTTTGTAGCTTTTACTTTTTTTGTTGCCTTTGCTTTTCTCGGCATCTTTTCTTTTGCTACTTTCGGCATATCACTTTTAGTTTCTGCTAAAATTTGATTTAATGCTTCTTGGTAAATTTCCCTATCATCATTAGGAATACTTGTATCAGCAATTAATTCTTTTAATAATTTAATATCCTCTTTTTGTTCTTCAGTCATTTTTTTTTATTTTAATTAAACATTTTTACCATAATAATTTATCAGCATAATAACCATTAGAATTTTTTTCTAATCTATCTTTTTTGTGTCGTATTTTATACAATCTTCGCCTTTCATCAGCATATTCTTTACCTTTTGTTTTTAAATAAGTAGGATAGTCATTATAACCTTTTGCACCTATTGAAGCAATTTTTTTTCCACTTTTAAAAACATCAATTTTTTTGTTCTTTAAGGTACTTGGTTTTACAATAACCCCTAATTTATTGGCTTGTACTTTAGTATAATTTTTTATTTTATAGTCCATATATTACATCAAAGTTACCATAAATTTTTAATTCTTTCTATAAGGTGCATCAAATCTAATTCTCATACGACCATCGCTATCCCTTGAAAATGTATTAAATTCAGTATCAGTAATAAAATACTCTTTACCATCTACTTTAATTCTTACACCTTCTTCTCCAGCAATATCATAAAAATCATTAAATAATTTTCCTAATCCTAAACCTCTATAAGTAATTTTATTTTCTTTATTTCTTTGATTAAAATTTGGTATATCCTTAATACTTGTTACTACAATACCACCATCTTTAAAGTATTCTTCATCATTTCCAAAATTTTCATCTAAAGTCTTTTGATAACTTTCACTTTCATAAATTTTATTCCTTGTGCCTTTTTCATAAATTGTGAACGCAAAAATATATCCTCTTTCTCTCCTTTGTTGATATAGTCTAATAACTTCTTGTTCAGTTTGTTCAAAATCTGCATCTTCTATTACAATTTCATAATTACCATTTATTACATCATTTTTTGTTTTATACTCGTAAATAATATAATCTTTAAATCCTACACTACCACCTTTAGCCATAGCACCTCTCCTATACAAATTTTTAATATATGTAGGTGTTTCATTTGCTTCTCCACTATCAATATATTTCTTTGCTTTTTCTAATGTATTAAAAACCATATCATTTACAAAATACTCCTCGTATGTTGGCTCGTACATTATTTCAACACCTTTATAATCAAAGTATTCAACCATTCCACCTTTAGCCATTTTATTTGTTTGTTGTTCACGATAAACTTTTCCAGCAACTTTATTGCCTACTTCTTGTGCTTCCGATTGAGAATAAGTTTTACCATAAATACTTTGAAATCTTTGTGGTACTTTTTTCCCCTCATAGTTACTTGCTACTTTATTTGATAAACCTTTAAATCCAATACTACCACCTTTAGCAAACTTTGACATTTTTTTAGCTATCTCTAATCCTTTAATCTTTTTTTCGATGTTAGCTTTATTTTCTGCTTTTGCTACTTTTAATGCAATTCTATATCCTTTTATTCTCGTATCAATCAAATCTGCTGAACTATTTTCAACTTTTGATACTTGTTCCTTAACTCGTATGTTTGGTGTGCTTAAACCAGCTTTATTAGGCATAAAACCAATACTTTCATTTATAGGATAGTTTTCTTTATCGCTAATTATTGAATTAGTATCTAAATCGTAATACATAGCTACATTATTCTCAAAGTCTGAATCTCCAATAGTATTATCAAATTCTCCACTAACTAACATAATGGGCATAACTATACCAACACTATCATTTATAACATTTAATCCATTTTCCAATTCAATAACCATAGCACGACTATTTCCACTAATACCAACTTTACCAAAAGTTTTACCATTAAACTCCATAGCAAATTTTAGTAAATCACATAATAATCTTGCATTAAAACCTATATATTGAATTGTACCATCATCAGAAAGATAAGTTAAAATTATTTGTTTTGTAACTGGATTTAAAAATGATGTATAAGAATCTTTTAAATACTCAATCTTTTTATTTTGATATTCATTTGCATTAGAAGTATTTATTTTAGTAACATCATCTATTACTTTAGCATCTAATAGAACTTTTGCATACCAATATAGTTTTTGATAATCTACATTTATTTCATTAGTAAATTCTTTTGGAATTACTGCTTCATAGTTAGGGTATCTACCATCTTCTATTGCTCTATCTTTAACAAATTCATCAAAAGAAATAGATATATTATTATTCTTCATTAACTTATTATAATCCTTTTGAAGTTGGCTTAAAGTATGAAAAATTAAACCTTTTGTGTCTTTATCTAACTCTTTATAATATGTTTTTTTGATAAAATCAAAAGTTCTATTCGGCATATTAATTGCAGTCAATTTATGTGCATCAGTAGAAACAATTTTCTTTTTTTCCATATCAAAGAAATTTCCAGTCATAACTGGTCGCATATCATCATCTCCAACAATAGACATAGTAAGTTTAGAAAATTGCTCATTCAAAGGCAATAATTCTAAATCTTTTAATTGTTTAGGAATAGCTTTTCTTCTTTGAAATGCTGGTATTTTAAATATATTATTCATAGGTTTTTGTTTAATTATTTCTTTATTATAATTTTATTTTTTCAAGTATTTCGGAAGCAATTTTATTAGTAAGTGGTTCATAAATATATTTTATACCACCATATTTTTCAAATGAATTATTATCTTCAAAACGTTCAGAAACATTCGTTGAAAATATAATCATAGTTTTATTAGGTGCATTAAATGATACACTTACTTCATCACTTGCTTGTGCTGAATAAGGCGATAAATTTGTATAAGTATTTATTTCAATTTTATCTTTATCTTTATCTAAATAAATAACATAACCACCATATCCACTTTCGCCATAAATTTCCATTTTTTTACTTATGCTTCTAATTTTATTTTTTAGCAATTCTAAAGCATCAGTAATTCCACCACCAGTTTTAAACTTTTGCATTTTTTTAGCAATTTCAAAACCTTTTATTTTCTTTTCTATAAGACTTGCACTATCTCCTTTAGCAAATTTTAAAGCTATTCGTAAACCTTTGATTTTATCCTCAATAGATGAACTTTTAACTTCGACTGCTTCTGCAATAACTTCTTTTTCAACTTTCTCTTTTGGTATTTTAATATCATCTAAATACTCGTTTCCTTTGTATTCAGCATTTACACTTTGAAATTCTTTTGCTCGTTGAATATAATTACTTGCTTTTCTTAATGGATTTTGTTTATCAGCTTGTCGTTTTTCATTAATTATTGCAATTTTTTGTTGTAGATATTCATTACTATTTATAAAAACTTTTTCTGCTTCTTTTTCCTTAATTTGTAAAGTTAATTCTTCTAACTTACTTGTTAATTCATCAGCACTTGTAATTCCTTTTGGTCTTAATAATTCTCTTTCTGCTTTTTCAACACTTATAAATGTTTTAATGTATTCTCCAACATAAATGTCTTTTTTCTTAATGGTATTATTTTCGTTATCTAAACTATTAATGTCTAATGTATAAAGATTATTTTCCATTAAAATCCAAAAGTCTGGAGTAGGTATATTTTCATTATACTCTTTTAAAAAACTTTCTTGGATAGTTGGTAATTGTGTTATTGGAGTATAAGAATTTCTAACTCTTGATACATCTCTAAATACATCAAATATCTTATTATACAAATATCTATTTTCGCTATATTGATTTGATTGTAGTACACCAGTTATAATTGGAAAATCTTTTTGATGTTGAAAATAAAGAATAGGTAGTAAATTTTCAGTAAATTCTTTTGTGCCGATATTATAAAACTCTTTTCTCTCTTTTTTCTCTTTTTTCTCTACTATATCATCTTTAGAAACATTAAATAAATCTTCATAACCTTTTACAAATACCTCTAAAAAATTATAAGAATAATCTTCATTAATTACTTTAATAACTCCAGTAAGTTCTTTTGTAGTAGTAGTTTCCTCTTTTGTTTTTTTATCTATTGAATTAATTTTTGCATTAAAAGTAACACTATCCCCTTTTTCATATTTTTTTGGAAATAAAATATCATAGTTATAGTCTATTGGGACATAAATTTTATTATCCTTTCTAAACTCAACCATTTTTTCAATAATCTCTTTTACTGAATAGTTTAATAGTTTATCGGTATAAAGGTATCTTTTTTCAATTTGTCTTGGAGTAAAATTTCCATAAGTTAATGTTTTTAACTGCACATTATTTTCTATATCCTCAACAAATAAAGGTAATGGAACTAAATCTTGTCTATAAATTCTTAATATCAAATACATCATTCCTACTCTTGTATTAGTAAAAAAGTTGCTTGGATTTAATTTATACCTATTTAATTCATAAGTATATTGTATTTGGTTATCATCAGTATAAAAACCATCTATTGCAAAATATATTTGTGCAACATTTTTAATAGTTGAGTATTCATAGTTTATATCACTTATTTGCTCATCTATTTTATATTTATCATCATCTAAAGTTAATCTTGCTAAATCTTCTGGATTAGTAATTAATTCATATTTTAATTCTTCTGCACTAAATTCAGTTGTATCAAGTTCATTTTTTCCAGTTCTTGCCCATATTTCATTAATCCTTTGTGTTTTTTCTTGTAATTTTTGAAACATAAAAATATCCATTGAATTTTCCATTAATGGAATAACTATACGAACATTGTTAAATTGATTTCCTTGTCGCCATATTCTACCCTCTAATTGTATTTGGTCAGTTGGATTAAATCCAATATATAAGTTATACAATACACTTGAATACTCTTGTAAATTTATACCCTCTTGAATCGAAGCACTACCAATTAAAACTTTTACTCTTTCAGAATCATCAATTTTATCAAAAGTCATTGTTTGTTCGTTGAAAAATCTTCCTAAAAATTTATCTTGGACTTGACTTTTACTTTTATATTTCTTTTTTGCTATTCTATTATTTGAACCACTAATTATTCCTACCTCGTTTTCTTTGAATCCTACTTCTTTTACAAGGTATTCTACAATATAATTATAACAACCAGTACCTATATTTAGAAAAATTACTTGACCACTTATTTTTGTGCCTTTACTTTCGTGATAATTTTTAACACTTTTTATGCAACTCATTACATAAAGTATTTTTGGACTGCTTTGAACATACTCTAAATATGTAGGTTCTTTTTGTAATCCACTATATCTATATAAATAAGGAGAAACTGCTAATTGCCTACCATAAGTAAGACATTGTAAAGCACGAACACCACCACCTTTTTCTTTATCATCTAATTCTGCAACTTCAATTTTTTCAACTTCAACATCATTTTCATTTTTAGTTTTGACTTTTATAGCAATTTTTCCACAACTGGTTAAATTTATTTCCTCTTGTAAATCTTCCGTTGAAATATCTCCTCGTGCATAATCTTTTAGTGTTTCCCATAAACTTAATTGAAAATCAGTTAAAGCCAATGTAGTTGAAATCCTATCTGAATCAGCTAATTCATATTCTACATCATTAATTTGTTTTTTATTTAATGGTAATACGATTTTATTTGGTCTTTTACCTTTTACTGCTTCTTCTTCTTCTTCTTTTGTTGCCTTATCCATAAACTTAAAAATTAAGTCTTGTAATCCGACAAGATTTGACCAGCCAGTAAAAACTTGTTGTCTAACTGGTTCTAATTGAGTATTAATTACAACCTCAACACTTATAATAGCAAAATTATCAAAGAACTCTTTTAAATTTTGCAACTTAATTAATTTTAAATAATCATAGTTCAAATAAGATAACATTGTAAATACCTCTAATGGACTATTTGTAAAAGGTGTTGCAGTCAATAATAATATATTACCATTAAAAGATTTTTGTTGAACATATTGAGTAAGAAAAAATAATTTTATTGCCCTATCGCTTGGTGTTCCACTTGATATACTATATTCAGTTTTTTCATAAGTATTTTTAGTTTTTTCAGTTACTTTTTCATTATCTTTCTGATTAGCTTGACCTTTTACCGAAGTAAATAACTTTTTAAAGTTATGTGCCTCATCAACTACAAGATAATCCCAATTTGTATCTAAATCATCATAATTTACGGAAGTTTCTGATTGTGCTTTTGCTATAAGTTCTCTATATTTTTCAGCAGTTTTTTCTTTTTGTTTATCCGATAAATTTTCTCCACTATCTAAAATATCTACAACTCTTGTAAAAAAAGCATCTTGTAAATTGTCAGAAAATCCAATTTCCTCTAATCCCTCGTAAGTACATACACTTATTGTGTTATCTTCAATTTTTTGATTTAAAGTATATTCTCCTTTTAAATTATAGAGATAATTTATTTTGTATTGTGGAATTATACCAGCAATCTCTTTACAAAATTGTGGATATACTTGATTAGGCAAAATTATTAATGGTCTTTTACAAAATCCATACTCTAAATTTTGTGCTAAATTAAAAATTGCACAAAAGGTTTTTCCAAGACCTACTCCATAAGCAAGTAAAGAACTTCCTTTAATCATATTAAATACTAAAGACTTACGTTTTATTGGTTGTATATCAATATCAAATTCTCCATTATATCTTTTAGCAAATTGAAATCCAATAGGAACATCGGTAACTTTTACCTCTACATTACCATTGTATTCTATATTCCATTGTAATTCTAATCTTTCTCTATCTTTTGGTAATAATCCAAATTCTAAAAAATGAGCAAATAATCTTTTTGCGTTTTTTATTGCATATCCTTTTAATCTTGCCCAAAGTTCTTTTGTCATTTCTTGCGTTTCTCCTTTTGAATCAACGTAAGTTTTTGGTTTTTGAGAATTTTTAAAATAGTAATAATAAATTTGTTGATAACCCATACCATCGGTATAAATTATTCCTTTTTCTTTTGCCTTATCGCCACCACCAATACCTTTTAAATATAATATAAATGCAAGTTGTAATGAGTAATCATATATCTTTATATCTTTACCACCATCTTTTAAAGGAAGCAATGTTTCTTTACCACCAGCTTCAGATAATCCTACATATTGCGATTGAACTAAAAAATCTCCAAGCATATAAGATTGAATTTTAAAATCATTCATATCTTTAGCTAATTTTGATGTTGGATTGATAACCAATCTATTTTTAGTATCGGCATTATTTAATGTCAATCTCCTACTCCATACAAGATTATATACTTCATTAATTTGTTCTAAATGTATATTGTATATTTTCTCTCCAAATGTTTCAATATAATAATCTCTATTCTCCTCTAATTTTTGTTTCTTTTTATATATGTTACCACTTTTCCATAAAAATATAGGAATAAATCTTCGTGTAAAATCTGCTTCGCTACTATCATAAAATAAAACACCTTTACTCATTAAATCCTTTTGTACTTTATCATTAAACCCTAAATCGTATTTTAAAAATCCACCTTTTAAATTACCATTTGAAATTTTTTGTAAGTAGTAAACGTATGCAGACTTAATTTCATCACTTATTCCTTTATTATATTGTTTATCTACTTCATCAAAACTAAAAAGTTCATATTCTTTATTTTCTTGTAATGCTTTTTTAGTTTGTACAAATTCTTTTTTTGCTTTTTTATTATTTTTAGTAAGACTTATTATTTGAGTTTGCGATATATTATCTATTGTTGTTTCATCAGTAATTATTGTTGTTAAATTTTCTGAATCAGTATGAGAATCTATAATTGGTAAATCTAAATTCTCTAACATTTCAGCATCTCCAATAACACGAATAACTTTTTTACCAAACTTTGTTGTTACCTCTTTTTCAGTACCTAAAACTTTTGTAGGATTATTTTTAAAAAAACTTTCCCAATTTGTATTTGTATTTTCTACTGGTGCTAAAATTTCAACATCATTATCAGTAACTACACTATTATTATCATTATTATCTATCATTTTTATTTTTTTAAATGTAATTAATCGTTCATCATATTTGGATTTAAACCCCTTTCCATTTCCATAAGTGCTTGTCCAATACTAAAATCATTATAATTGCACATACAATTAATAACGTACTTGTGTATTGATTCTCTACCCTCTTTTGTATTTTTTAATTCACATATATAAGGTGTTGCTTTTCCCTTACAAATTTCATCAAGGTATAAGTCAGTATAAAGTTTAACTTCGTTAAAAAGAATATAAATTTCTTCTTTTTGTTTATCTAAATCAAGTTCCATTAAATAATTTGTATTTTGCATATTTTTTATTTTTTTCGTAAAACAATTATATCAGAATCTACATCGGTAAATTCAAATACTCCACTTCCTAATCTCAAAGCATCTACTAATTCTGCTTTTTCCTTAATCTTTTCTTTTGTATAGTTATCTTCACTTTCAAGCCAATTATCTTGACCAACACCTTTTACACTTCCTAAAATAAAAACTAATAATCCTCCACTTTTTAATAAGTCTAATGACCTAAAAATAAAATAATCAATCCAATTTTTTGCTTTTGTATATTTTTTTTCTCCTAATCCAGCATATTTACCACTATATTTGCTATAAGGTGGATTGCCTATTACTAAATCATAAATAGGTTCAACATTTCCTTTAACCGATGAATTTCCAATAAAAAATAGTGTTTCAAAACTTTTATGAAAAAATTGAAATCTCTCATCTTTACCATATAGTATTAAGCATATTGCTATTGCATATTTTGAAATATCGTAGCAATCCATACTTCCAACTTGTAAAGGACAAGTATTTACAAAAGTTCCTACTCCTACTGAATTTTCTAAAACCCTATCAAATTTTGATACTGACTTATGTTTATAAGCTAATGCCCACATTATATCTGCTACTTTTTTAGGTGTATAGTATTCCCATAAAATACCCTTTCCAGTTGCACCATACTTTTGTAAGCCACCCATACCACTATACCTTTGTAAAAAACTTTTTTCAATAGTAGTATAGTTATTTGATTCAAATAATTTCTCATCAATCATTAATTCAATAAATTGATTGACCTCGTATTGATTTTTAAAATCATTTTTTTCTATTAAAACTTCAAAATTAGTAAGTCTTGTTAATGTTGCATCTTTATTATAGTATTCAATTTCGCCATCTACAAGTTCTGGGTATTTTTTTTCAAAGATTTCATTTAAAGTTTGAAAAGACCAATATAAATCTAAATCTACAATGCTATCAGTAAATTCACTTAAACTCATATAGCCAAATGCACTATTTTGCGTATCTCCATTTAAAATTGCATATCCGTATGCTTCGTTAGTTTCTTTATCTAATTCAGTAATATACCAATCGCTACCACCATAAAAATAGTGCAAATAAACAACTGCATTTTTTCCTTTTTCATCTTGAAAATATAAGTTAGGTATTTCTCTATAACCCTCTATTAAGTTTTCGTAATGCTCAAAAACATCATCACTATCTCCTCTTTCCCAACTTTCTTTAGTTTCTTTGATTGAAAGTAACATATTTTTAGGAACAATTTTTTCTAATGATTTGTATTCAGCATCAGTTATTATTCCACCTTTCGCAAAAGTATTTTTAGATTTTAATTTATCGTAATATAAGTTTGATTCAAATTCTCTTTTAGCATATTTTAATTCACTTGATTCTAATACAATCTCATCATCATAAATAATATAGTATATATCTCTTAATTTTATTAAAAGCATTTTACCTTTTGTAGTATCTGCTTCATCTATTATAATTGTACTATCGTAAGCACGACATTTTGAACAATCGCAATATGAATCAATATGACCACCTAACTTAAATACTCCATTATCAGCCATTGAATAATAATCAGTTTCAGTAACAATAAGACTATCTAATAAAACTATATTAAAAAGTTTTAAGGCATTTTTAAGTTGTTTTGATATTTCTAAATCTGCTGGACTTGGTGTTAAATTTCCAGATGGGTGATTATGCGACATTATAACACCCTTTGCAAGTGTTTTTACTGCTACTGCACTAATAACTTCAATATCTCCTATTGTAGCATCTATTCCACCTTTTGAATGTCTATAAATTGAAATAGGTTTATTTTGCTTATCTAAAAGAATAACATTTAATTCCTCAACAACATTTATATTATTTTTATTCCAAAAATCTTTTAATAAATCGTATGAATCTTGTGATGAACTAATTTTTCTCTTATTAAAAGCAAACTTTTCTCCAGTTTTTACAATAGAAACTTCATCTACTTCAATACTATTAGAGTTTTCGCTTTCCATTACTAATTGTGGTTTTATAGTTGATAAATCTCTATAAATAACACCACCTTTTTTCATTTCTCTTGCATACTCAAATCTTGATTCAGTATCAAATAAATCAATTTGACTTCTATCTTTTTTATTTTCTACATATTCATTTATTGGAACATAATCGCCATCATTAACACTAATTCCTAAAAGAGTAAAATTCTTATATTTTCTATATAAATCTTTCCTTGCTTCTGCTTCACTATCTCCATATTCAGTAACACTTGTAATTAATTTATTTACATCGTTTCTTACTTTATATTTAAAAGATGAAAGAAATCCACTTGCTATAATATCGCCAAAAGCTAATTTTTTAGTTGTTAATTGTGTTACTAAATTTTTATCCTCTAATTTTTTATCTATAATTTTTGCTATTACATTATTGCCTTTGTCAGCAAGTTCTATTTCTTTTGCAATTTTATTATTTAATGTACCATTTAATTTACCTTGCTTATAAATTGTGTGAGTAAGTTTTGCTAATTCATTTACTCTCATAGTTCTTAATTGCAATTCATAAGGAATAAACGTACCATTTATTTCAGTTGATAATAAAAAATGATATGCTCTATAACCATTTAAGTCATTTTTATAAAAATCTTCAAATTCTAAAACCTCTCCTAAATTTCCAGCTTCAACTTCCGATTTTAGTTTAGATAAAAAATTAAAATCTTCAACAATTACCATAAATCCTAATATATCGGTAAGACCTTTGTATAAATCAATACCTTTTAAATCTTTATTTTTTAGAAATTCCTTTGCTTTTTTATCTAATTTATCAAGTGTTTTTACATCGGTTAAACTTCTCCTACGCAATTTATTAATAATAGAATAAGGAGTTTTTATTCGTGTTTTTATTTCACATTGAATTTTACCACAAGTATTTATCTTTTTTATCTTACTTAATACCTTTTTTTGAACATCAACAAATAAATTTCTATACTTAATTATATCAGTAAGTTCATCTTTAAATGAAATTTCTTCAAGTTTTACTTTACTTGGTACATTTGGTTGTAAATCATCGGCATTTGAAATGTTATCATTATCAAAATCTCCAATAACTCCCTTGTAAATGCTCATTGGTATTTCCTCACTATATTTATCTACTTCTATATTTCCACCACTTTCAAACTTACTTTTATCATATATTAATGATAAATTAGGATTAAAACCTAAATAACTATATTTATCATTTGTCAAATTATTATCAAATTTATTAGATATTTCCTTTTGTGAATTACCATATATTTCATCAATAATAGTTTCAAATGATTGTTCTTTTTTTTCTATATTGTTAGGAAAGCCAAACATTTCCCATTGTAATTTAGTTTCTTTCGTTGGTTGTATAAGACTTCCATTATCATAATACTCAATTCCGTATTCTTTATGAATAACTTTACCTTGTATTTTTCCTTTTATATCAACATTTCCACCCCCATCAAACAATGATTTTTGAGAATTGATTAACATTCCTCTTTTAGCTATTTCATCTTGTTCAATAAAATCTAATTGTCGAATGTAGTTTAATGCTTCCTCTATTGGTAAATCTATTTTTGTAATCTTAACTGGTATATTATTTTCTAAACAATAATACCATCTATGGTGTCCATCAATAACATAGTTATCAGAACTTACAATTACATTTTTTTCGTATAATTCTTGTTCATTAAAAGTTTTTGTAACATCAATGTTTATTTCATTTTGACTTGGCTTTAAACTATTTGCACTAACCATTGAATCTTCATATTTTATACCATCTCTACTTAATGTTTCAAATAAAATAGGCAAAAATTGTTTTCTAATTTGGGGCATTTGATTTCTTTTCAATCCCAAACTTTGTTTTGGATAATATATGTTTGGTTGTTTAAAATTGATATTAAAATCATTTTTTAATGCACTTTTCATTTTAGAATTTGTTGGGTGCATAAATTTTGGCTCGAAAATCATACCACCAGTTTTATATTCATACTTTTTACCTACAACACTATCGCAATCAATAGTTACTCCATTTCCATTTTGACTATTAATTTGGCTTATTATTTCGCAATTAGTACCAGTTAAAGTTCTAATTTTTGTATCTGCAACTGATGTTTTATTTGTCATTATTTCGCCACCCTCAACTTCTATATTTTGTCCAGTAGATTTTACAACTAATGGAATACCACCCTCTTTATGACTTTTACCTACGAAAAGTCCGTCTTTATGTTTTGACATATTGTTATTTTTTATATTTATATTTCCACCTTGTTCATATTTTACCAATTTTGATTCATAAAAAGGTATAACTATTTTTTCTAAAATTTCAATGTTTTTTATTGAAGAATTTAATAATTTTCTGCTATCATCTTTTTCTTTTAATGATGAAGTAAATGAATTTTGAACTTTATTATTATTATCTATTTTATTAGGTAAATCATATTTTTGCCTATTCAACATTTCTTTTTCAAAATCTAATTCCATTTTTATATCTTCTTGTGATAACTTATTTAATGAAATTGTAGTTTTATTATTTTTTGTTCCGTAAATTAAAGTGTTTCCATCATCTTTATAAACGACTTCGGTTATATTTTTGATATTTCCACCTTTTTCCATTTTAAGTTCGTTAGAATCAATCTTTGATGCTTTTCCACCCATTACTGAACTATATACCCTCGCCATCGCCCATTGTTCTTTTGACTTTACATTTGGTCTAACACTACTTGGATTTGTTTTATATGCACCAATACCTTTGTTATAGATTTGTTGCAAACCTTTTATTGAAACTCCAGTATCTTTTGATATTTCTTTTAAATCGTGTGATTCTCCTTTTGAATAGCCATATTTTGTATTGTACTTATCTTTATATGAAACATATCCTTTATTTGTCATACCACCTTGTTTAAATCTTATATCGGGATTGTTTGAATCAAAAGTTGTATTGCTACCATCTGCAAGTTTTATTTGATGTGGATTTAACAAAGTAGCATATTGACCACTTTTACTATAAATACCATCTAATTGTTTTATAATAACATTATATTCATAAATGTTTTTCCAATATCCAATATCTTCTATTGTATCTTCATCTACTAATGCAATTTTTTTAATATCTAAAAAAAAAGACTTTTCATATCCCCCATATTTACTTCCAAATGTTTCACTATATTCCTTACTTTTATGAAAATAATTTACTTTCTTTTGAAAAGCATAATTTTCTTGATACTCATCAAGTATATTTTTGTTTTTTCCCTCTCCAAAAATAAAAAATTCAGCATTAGTTCCGTGATATACGACAAGTGGTTCTCCGTTTTCATCAACTACTTTACTTGCTTCACTTGGATTAAATTCCCAATCGCCAAACCATTCTTTGAAAGCTGGTGTACGAACTAACTTATACTGGATATCAGTTAAATTACTTTGTTTTCCGTTTGGTGCAATCATAATTATTTTTTATAATTTAAAACAAAGGTATATAAAAAAAATTCATAAAAAAAAGCATAACTTATTATAAATTATGCTTTTATATCTAAATACAAAATGTTATACTTTAAGACAAAACGATTATTTAAGCTGGTTTTGAATAAAAATATCCTTTTCTATAATATCGTTTGGAGTTAAATTTAATGCAACACATATCTTTAAAAGTGTGTCTATATGATAATTCAATTTTTGACCATTTACAATTTTTGAAACAACATCGTTACCCAATGAAGATTTACACATCAACTTAATACTATTGCAAAGTTCCGTTTGAGATATGTTATTTTCTCGTAAATACCTTTTAAGTTTTGTTTCTTTAATCATTTATATTACCCATTACTGCTTCGTATGTATTGCTGGTTAAAATATCATCAATAGAATAAAAGAAATCATTTGTTGAATGATGATTTACTTGGTCGTTATATACATACGCATATTTCGGCAATCCAATTTCACGTTGAGCAAATTTTATTCCATTTTCAGTTAAAGCGAAATATCCTTTTTTATGTACTATTTTACCATTTTTATTTTTTCCAATAGGCATTGGTGCTATTATATCCCAATACTTTAATTTAGTAAAATCTTGTAAAAAATAGTGATTTCCAGTTGAAATTAATTCTGAAAAAAAATCTTCTTTTGTGTAATATTGGTATTCTTCTGCTTTTTCTGAATGTCTATAAAATTTAAGCATATAAAGAATACACATAGCCATATCGTAATTTATAGTTCTGCGATATAACTTTACTTTATTTCCACAACAACCACAAATAGTTCCTTTAGGTTTTTCTGCTTCTATTTTAATTCTATCAACCTCTTGTTCTAAAGTTATTTGACTGCTACCTTGTATTTGACTTAATCCTAATTTTTTAAAGTTTTCGCTTTTATCAATAAGTTCGTTATTTATAGCATCAAAACTTTCTTTATCTTTTATAGTTATATCCTCGTTTTCGTTAATCATTGGTTTGTTATTTAAAAATTATAATTTATCTGCTAAATCAGATGTCAAAATATCCATCGCACCATCTTTGCCTAAAATTTTAGAAATATATGCACTTGTTGTTGGATTAACTTCTTTTGCTAAATCATAAGGAGTATTATGTTCTCCAAATCTTGCTTTTTTACCAGTATCTCCATACGCACCAGCATTATAAACTGCTATCATTCTATCTAAACGTAAAGCACCATTTTTATCAATCGCCCATTTTTCATCAGCCATTTGACCTAAAATAATAGAACCTATCAATATATTTAATTCTGCTTTTAATTGGTCGGCATTTGTAATTGCTCGTGTTTTACCATTAGTAAATTTAATTCCAAAAGATGCTAATTTTTTTTGCTCGGCTTCGGTTAGTCGTTTTTCTGCATATTCTTGTTCTAAATTTGCTTTTGCAAAAGTTCTATTCCATTGCATTAATCCTTGCGTAACATTACCACTTGCACCAGCTTTTGAATTTCCACCACTTTCAACTGCAATAAATGAAGCAATAACTGATTTTGGTAGTTTAGAATTTTCAGATGCGAAAGTAATAAAAGTACCATAGTTATATAGTATTCTTTCAAGCATAGTTTTAATTGATTGCCTACTACCCCACGACATAGGACTTATTAATTTTTCGCTTGGTATTAATAAAGTTGAAGTAGCCATTTCTTATTGTCTTTGAATTGTTATTACTCTACTTTGCTTTGTTTTATTTTCGCTTACATTACTTGGCTTATTTAACCAAAAATAAGTAATAGTTCCTATTACTGCTATTCCTAAAACTATAAAAATTATGTTTTTATTTTCCATTTTTTTTTATTTTGTGTAAAATTTTGTATTATCAGTATTGCATTTATGACAAACGTATAAGTCTTTACCACCATCTTTTACTTTCCACGACCAACCACACTTTTGACAAACAATTCTTTTGTTTCGTTGAAAATATCTTACTATCCCAACACCTATTATACTAAAAAAGATATATTTAAGCATATACTATTTGTTTTTGCAACAACAAAGGTAAAAAAAAATAATTACATAAATTTATTTAATACTTTTCAAAAAATTTAATTAATAAAGTTTTAGTAATATACAAAGGAATAAATGTAAGTGCTGATTTGATATATACTGAAAGTTTATAGTATTTATAATTTTTATAATCATCAATACCTAAATAATAATTATACTTCCCCATTAAATCTGAAATAAAATTGAAATTTGCAAGTATATAATTTTGTTTTTCTATTGACAATCCTTTAAAAAATGGAATTATATTGTATAGTACATAATGTCTTGCAAAAGAAATATAAGCAAAAAGAAAAAAACATATTATTAATCCAGTTACCTTAAATAGCAAAAAATTAATTATTAGAAATACAATAGCAACAATATAGACCATAGTTTTTTTTTTTTAAAGTTAAACATTTTTTAATTAATGCGAATATATGTATTTTTGTTTTATAAAATAAAGACAATGATTGATAATTTAACTTTAAGTATGGAGTACCTTTTATTAGTAATAGGATTAATAATAGTAATAGTATTATACAAAAAACATAATGATAATGATTATTTTAACGAAAACTAAATAAACAATGAAAATTTTAGTAACTGGTTCAAAAGGTTTTATAGGTACACGATTAGTTCCTTATTTAATATCTCTTAATAATAATGTAATTGGATTAGACCAATATATTTTAAGTGAGGATAATTATATTAGAGCAGACATTTCTATATTATCTGAATTAATAAATATATTTAAGAATAATACATTTGATTTAGTAATTCATTTAGCTTCTGAATGTGGTATTGAAAATTGTGAAGAACATATACAAAAATCAATGCAAACTAATTTAATTGGTAGTTATAACATTATTTCTTTATGTAAAGAATATAACATTAAACTAATATATTTTTCTACATCTGAAATTTATGGAGATTCATTTGGAGATAATAATATGATTGAAGATACTAATATTATCTTATTACAACCAAAAAATCATTATGCTATGCAAAAATTGTTTGGCGAAAAAATGGTTATTAAGGAATTAAAAAATTATATTATTGTAAGACCTTTTATGATTTATGGTGCTGGAGAAAATCAAAATAATTATCGTAGTGTAATTTCTAAATTTATTAAGTTAAGTCTTAATAATCAAAATTTACCAGTTCATAAAAATTCTTATCGTTCTTGGCTACATATTAACGACTTTATAATTGCATTAAATTTATTAATAGAAAAAAATGTAATTGGAACATATAATTTAGGTAATGGAAATGAAATTTTGCCTATTGATAGAATAGCAAAAATTATAATTGATAAAATAGGTGGTGGAGTTATTGAGTATGTAGATATTCCAATTACAAGAACTGCATATAAAATTGGAGATTTTACTAAATTAAAAAATCTTGGTTTTAATCCATCTATTAAAATAGAAACTGGTATTATTGAAATGATTGAAAATTCTAAATAAAAATGAAAGTATCAATACTTATAACTTATTATAATCGAAAAAAACTATTAAAGAAAACATTAGATTCTATTATTAAATCCGAATATATAAATAATACTGAAATTTTAATTGTAGATGATGCTTCTGATAGTAAAGATAGAATAGAAAAATTAATATCTAAATATCATAAATATAATATAACACTATTTAGATTTGAAAAAAAAGATAAATGGTGGAGTTTACAAATACCAGCACACAATAAATTAATATCAATGGCTACTGGCGATATTATAATACAACAAGGTGCAGAATGTTATCATAGTGGAGATATAATTAAAGATGCTATTAATAATATAAAAGACAATATGTATCGTGTTTATGGTTGTTACGCATTGAATAAACAAAATAGTAGCGATTTATATTTTACGACTAAAAACGACTATATTTTAGAGAAAAAAAATAATATAGGTTTTTCTTTTGAAAAAGGTGGTTGGTATCAACATTCAGTATTAAACAATAGATGTTTAAATTTTTGTACTGCGATAACTAAAAAAGATTTATTAGAATTAGGTGGATTTGATGAAAGGTTTTCTAATGGATTAGCTTTTGGAGATAATGAATTTATATTAAGAATTGTTAGAAAAAAAATGAATATAGTTTCTATTGATGATTTATATGTTTACCATCAATTCCACGAACCAATGAAATCAAATAAGAAAAATGAACTATTAGAGAATAAAAATGCTGATTTGTATTTTAATAAAGTTGTTTATGAATCCACAATAAAAGTTCATAATTCTTTTTTATAAAAAAAAAGGCAGATAAACTGCCCTTTTACTTTTTTATATTATTTTAATTTAAAGTTATTAAATCTCTTATTTGGATAAGTTGTTCGTGTATTTGTTTTGGATTACCTTTTATACCGAAATAATTTTTTACATCAGTAATTTTCCAAAATCTATGTGGCTTCATATTTGCCCTTGAATATAAACCAGTATCTCTTATTGAAACAATTAAGTTCCAATAACCTTTTGACATTTGATTTGAATTTACACTCATCGCTTTTGTTTCATCTATTAAATCTAAATAGAATTGTGAGTTTGCATTTAATTTAATTGTTGCTTCCATAGTCTTTATTTTTTGTTTTAGGTTAAATTAATTTTGTTTTCTATATATGTATGAATAATAATTTATATGTGTTAAGTCATAAATACTCCAAAGATTCTCAATTTTTGTATGTTGTGTAAATGAATCTTTTTCGTGTGTTGTAAGATTTAAAACTTCGGTAAATTTTCCAAACTTATCCTCATATTGTTTTAATACTACATAGTTTGTAAAATCGGCAGTTACACACCTATTGAAATTGATTATTGTTCCTTGTGTTAAATCCCCCATTGTTTTGATTGTGTCCATAGTCTTTTGTTTTGTTTAATTGATTACGAAACAAAAGTAATTTATTAAAATGATATATCCTAATTATTTTTAAATTATTTTCAATATAATTTAAAAATATAACATTTACTTAACATTGGATTTTTCAAATTCAAACTCTTTAGAGAATTGTGCTTTGATTAATACTGGTAAGTTATTATACTTTTCTTTAAAGTTATTAAAATCCCAAACTCTACCACCATTATCATCTACAACTAATTCTAAATCTTTAATTTCATTTTTAATGTAAGCAAACTGACTATATGATAATTTTGCAAACTTTACTTTTTTAGCATTGATATACATAATTTCATATTCTTTTGTTGTTTCAGATTTTGTTGAAATTAAGCTGGTAAAAAATTGAATTACTGCAAATGATTTTTTTGATTTTAGTATATTAGTTAATCGGTTTGTTGTTGTATCTTTCATTTATATTTTATTAAATCTATCATTATAGTATTGTTCACTTTTCATCTCTAATTTTTCATCTCCGTTTAAATATCCACCAAACCAAGCATTAACTATTTGTTGTTTTTCTTTTTGTTTTGCTTTTTCAATAATTTCATTAAGACCTACTAAATTTTGATTATAAGCTAAATTATCTAATAACCATTCTACTGCTGATATTTCTTTCATTGTTATTGTTGTTTAATATGTTCAAATACAATTTCTTTATTCTCAACTTTTACACAACACCCATCATAGATTAATTTTCCACTTTCTTTATGTGTATAAAAAAAGTATTCTGATTCTTCTGAATCTTTAATTACATAGCCATTATTATCGGTTGGTGTAATTTTAATTGGTAATTTTAAATTTAATTGTTTCATTTTTATTTGTTTTTAAGTTATACTTTTTATCCAAACCATTCTACTGCTGATATTTCTTTCATTGTTTGTTCTCCTTTCTATTAAAAATATTACCCCAATAAAATCTTGAATAATTCCTATAATAATCTATTCCACAAATAGTGTATAAAAAAAACTCTTTAACTCTATACATAGATATATTTAAGTATTCTAATATTCTCATTGTTCTGATTTATATGTTTGATTATAGTATTCATCTGCTGAATTAAAATCACCTTTAGTTAATGAATTTAACCAAGCATTTTTAATCTGAATTTTCTCCATTTGTTTAGCTTGGTTAATTATATCTGCATAATAAGGGTCATACTTATCTATGGTAGGTAATTTTTCAAATAACCATTCTACTGCTGATATTTCTTTCATCTTATTTTTTTTATTGGTTAGTTTATAAATTCCAAGTTCGGTGTGTTTTTTTCTCACTTCAATCAAATTTTTTTTATTGACAATAAATAATTTAGTTGTTTTATCACAAGGTCTTTTTAATGCTTCTAATATATTTGTATCAAACCAATCTGAATTTCCAGTATTAAACAAAAGCACTTCATCTTTTTTTGGAGTTCCTATTAAAGCGAGTTTATCATCAATGAATTTATAATAATCTTTTACCATTTGAATTAAAATAGTTGTATTTTTTGGCTTTGATAAACATTTAGATATATTACCATCGTTTTGAATTAACTTAATTTTTAAATCATTATTTTTTATTCTTTGCAAATTTATTTTTATTTGATTAAACACTTCCAAAATAAATTGTATATCTTTTGTTTGTGTGTTTTCTTTGTTATCTTCAAAAATTAAAGTGTAATTCATTGAGTTATTTTTAATTGTTCATTTATCATTATTTTAACCATATCGCCATAAGTTCTATTTTCCATAACTGGATAACCATTTGTTATTTCTTCTTTATGTAAATAAGAGTATTTAAGACATTTATTATATAAATCAAACCATACTGAATGATAATCAATAATAGTTTTTTCTTTATCTTTTACAACTTTAAAATTGTTATCGATAGCTTTACGAAATTGATTAAGTTCATCTTTATTAAGGTTTTCTAATAAATCGTAGTTTTTATGTTCCATTAATTTAATTTTTTATATTATAATCAAGAAATGAAATATCTAATTCTATACTACGACCTTTATCATCAATAGAACGTTTATAAGCATCTTGCTCTGCTTTGTCTTTCTCATAAGCATTTATGATTTCAAACATATCGCTTTCAAGTGCTGTGAAGCCACAAACATTTTGTAATGCTTCAAATAAATTTTGGTATGCCATTTTTTTCATATCATTTTTTTTTCAAATATATTAATTAGTTTAATACGAAAAACATTTATTTTTTTTTTATTTTTAGTTCTATTTTTTTGACCAAGTAGTACATTTGGATTAGAATTAGATTAAATTTAAAAAGTATAGTTTGATTTTATCGTTTCTAACGAATTAAAATCCTACCCCCCATACAATCCACTTGCTTTTTGCTGAAGTGCCTTTAAATCGTATTTAAAATCGTTTTTACGAGCATTTTGAATAAGCACTTGCAGTATTCGAT
>Ga0214919_10001584_pt1 | contig 36914 bp, 63 predicted proteins | sample LL1503_MetaG_FD_177994 | JGI IMG/M metagenome (GOLD analysis project Ga0214919, IMG submission 177994) | Freshwater microbial communities from Lake Lanier, Atlanta, Georgia, United States - LL-1503 | ecosystem: Environmental > Aquatic > Freshwater > Lake | place: USA: Georgia | collected...
CTGAAAGCAGTGCTTCCTCCTCCGGGTTCAGCACTAGGCGCATTGATCCCTAATTCAGTCTATGAATGGGCTGGATTAGATTCAAAGACTGGAGCGGTAATGGCACCAGCGCAAGATGCGGGTTCACAAAAATATATTGATGAGCTTGCAACCGGTATTAGCTCCAAAGGTAAACCGCTTACTCAGGAAGATAAAGCGGCTCGCCGCCAAATGCTTGAAGCGCGGGGAATGAATCCTGAGCAAATCAATCAACAAATTTTAGGTCAGCGAGCCAAGAACGTGGCACCATTATCTTCGACGTCCGGTCAGAGTATCGACGGTCTGAGCAAAGACACTATGGCATTGAATAGCGCCACTCCCACTCCAGTCATCATCGGTGGTGGCGGTGGTGGCGGTGGCAGCCAATCTGTGCAAGTCAACAATGTGACGTATCAGCCTAATAACATTCCTGATCGATCAATGTTCATGACTGCCGGTGCCTTTGCATAATAAAGAAGAAGCGGGAGGGAACTTAATCCCTCCCGCTCTTGTATTGTTCTTTCCTTTGTGCTAGATTAGCCCTTGGCCAATTTAGCAAAGTAGCTAAGCGTATCTTCTTCGCCCGACTCGGACGTTCCAGAGAGACCGTCAACGATCTCTTCTTCAGTCACAGCGGCTGTTGCCGGACCAGCTTGAGGAGCCGGAGCAGACTTACCGACTCGAGCAACCGGCAGTTCGGCATCTTCAGCCGAACCCAATTCAGAACCAGCTTCATCACCCAGAACTTGTTTCAGCTTTGCAGAGAGTTCTGCATAGGACTTATAGTTCTTAGGATCCGTGAAGTCCTTCAGAGAGTGCAATTTATCATACACTTCCTTCAGGCGATTCTCATCAGAATTAAAGAGAGCCGACGGCTTCTCAAATTCAGACTTGTCGTAGTTGCGATAGCCCTCGACCTGACGGATCTTCAGCTTGAAGTTAGCGCCACCCCAGAAGTCGAACGGATTCACCGGTTCTTCGTCTTGGAACTGAGGCTGCATTACATCGGTGCATTTGTCAAAGATCTTCTTACCGAACTTGAAGAGGAACACCTTTCCATCATTCGAAGGGTTAGAAGGATCCGAGACGACCAGGATGTTCGAGACATAATGCAAACGGCGTTTACGCTGACGCACAATGTCTTTGTCTTCCTCGCGACCGGAGTTCCAGAGTTTAGTGTTGAGCTCAGAGACTGGATCGGGTTGGCCGATTGTCGTGAGCGAGTTCTCAATGTACCACCGACCCGTCGAACCCTTGAAGCCATGATCCCAGTACCGAGTGTACGGAAGATCTTCACCGGCCGGAGCAGGAAGGAAGCGAATGACCGCATAACCATTTCCAGCTTTATCGACTGTCGGAGACCAGAACCGATCGTCCGTGTAGGACTTAGTTCCGCCATTGAGTTTCTCTGCCGCAGCCGTCAACTTTGCAATTGATGCTGCCCGATTTTGTTTTAACATTTCGAATGACATGTATTTTTATGTGTGTTGTGTATTACAGTGTATGTTGTTGTTGTTGTATCGGTGACCACTCAGTCACCAAAGTATGTATAATGTACCATGATTGGTTCATTTTGTAAATAACGAAATTACGATATTTTTGTATTTGTTCGCATCTAGCTTTGCTTTGAGGAACGGAGCATATTTCATGATACGAGTTGCATGCGTATTCCAGATGCCCATCGGATCTGAGACGCTGACCATTTCCTTTTTGAGGAATCCAGTCAGGCACTCGAGTATTGTAATCGTGTGAATGCTGACCTCGAGATTCGAGTAGGCGACAAGTATGGGCGGAGGACGAGTCCCATCGAGTTTGACATTTGCTTCTATCATGTCGTCAAAGTTGCCGAATCGATCGAGTATCAACTTAAGTTCTTCGGTAAACTTATATGCCATGCTCTCGTGCCACGTCTTGAGCTCGTCATAGGCAGTCTGATTCATCTCGCCGATCCACTTATGCCCATACAATATGTTCGACACGCAGAACCAGACGTAGTCGTCCTGCGTAGGATAGTTACGAGCCGCCTTCTCAAAGAAGTAACGGTCGCGACGACCTTCAAATGCCGAGGGTTTGAGATTCGGCATTCGAAAGTTGTAGCGATGGGCGTCGTAGTTCCCATCAAAGTGCAGACGCACAGCGGAGAATATCCGCCATGCATCTACAGGATTGATACGAGCATCGCTCATCAGTGACGAGCCTTATTCGCTTCCTTGCGCAGTTTGGCTTGCAGCTTCTTGCGTGTGCCCTTGCTGTCTGCTTTAGGTTCCGTGCGAACATAGGGGCCGTCTCCGGAGTCATGAATGCGCCGTGCAAAGCGGCTCTTGATCGGACGCGGATTGCGATTGATCTTGATGTTGTACTTCTTCATCAGCTCTTCGGCCTGTGCCAGAACTTCGGGCGTGGGCTTCTTGCCTGTATTAGCATACTCGTCAATGAACGATGCCACGATCTTCTTGTCTTCTTCTGTCATTTCAGCTTGTGTGCTCATATTTAATCTAGGGTTGCGGTGTTATGTTTGCGAGGGATCACGCGATATCGCATTGCTTCTGCTTCCACTTTCGCGTGAAGTGGACCAGTAACCAGTTTGGCCACGTCGGCCGGATCAATCTGGAGGTCGTCACAGATCTGAACGATTGCCTCAGAGTATTTAATATGGTCGCGATGGACGAGATGCTCGACCTTCTCTGCTAGCGAATGTTTGGTCAGAATCGGCACGATGGCCGGTTTCTTGGTGGCTGTTTTCTTTTTCATTTGGTAAGGCTCTTCTCGGGAATCTCTCGAGTGATGATCCAGATACCGGTGATGAAACCGGATACGAAGAGGTTGAGTACACCGAACGGACTTGCCGTATCGAGCATGTAGCAGGTTAGATTGCAGAATGCAATAATTGGTAATCCTAATTTTTCTATCTTCATTTTGTGTCTATGACTCGAAGCAGGACCGTGTCTTCATTGACTCGGCCATTTGCCTTCCGTCTCTTGGTTGTTAATTGGTTGAGTGCTTTTTCCATTTGCAGCACAGTTTTTCCTAACACGATCGGCAGTACAACCTGAGGCTTTCTCAGACCCTGCACGAAACTTGCGGACTCGTCAAAGCCCTTGATTGATGTGCCCTTGACTGATAATCCAGTCGGACCAGATGCGATGTAATATGCCAATGTCTTGTATTTCACATTGAACACGATCAGTCGATTGGCTCCAGGGATCAGGAGGGGTGATACGGATGAGATCGAATATTCCTGCGACGATGCCAGGAACTTGATCTTTGATACTTGCTTCTCGGCCGGTTTGGTCTTCTTGGTCCGCGGCTTACGAAGTGCTTTCTTGCCTGCCACGTAAGTGACAATGTCGGTCTTCATTTTCTCGAGTCCTTCGATTCGAGACTTCAGGGCTTTCTTGGACAGATGCGAATATGCTTCTACGAGCTGCTCATCAGCGCCCTCGGCTGCCTCTTTCATTTCACCGAGCTGACGATTAAGCCACTCTGTGACATGTGCACATCCTTGCGGAGCGGTGTCATATGAATCCAGAACAGAATACAGACTGAGCGGTTCAACGACTCGATCACGAGCCTCGATCCATTTGTCCAGCATCTGATCCAGATCTCCGACCACCGTATTCATGACTTTCTGTTTGAGACGAGCCGTGGGATTTGCCACGGGCTTATCTTTGTCTTTGTTGACAGTCTTGGATGAATATGTGCCACGGCCGATCTCACTCAAGGCATCACTCAGACGTGTCCGAATGAATTCCTCGTCATTAGTTCCGGCCACCGCATTAACGGCTGGCATTCCGCGAAGGACGCAGCGTGCGAGCTTGCACACCGTCATGTCTGGGACAAACGTGGGCGCAGCGGAGATGGCTGAGATCTGCTTTTCAGTATATTCATTCCGTACCATCCACTCGAGCAGACTTGGCTTGATCTCTGCCGGGGCCAAGTAGTAATTATAGAATCGCATGGCGCGTCCTCGCATATCTAGGAACTTGTCTTTGTCCCATGACGCAGCGTCTGTCCAGATCGGTTCCTCACCGGTGAAGTGAGCATCACCTGCAACGACTCGCCCGTTTCGAAACGGACCACCATTCAATTTTTCATAACTCATAATATATTCTATACTGCCCGAGTGGGTTTGTACACTTTTATTTTACAGAGATCACCGAGGCGATGCGGAAAGCACGCCATCCACGATTGGCGATATCGAACGCAGCGATTGACGTGGTCGAAGGCTTGGATGCCTTCTTGCCGGTCGGCAGCAGATCTTTGGGGATCATGTCTTGCCACAGCGTGCAGTTCATCACACGTTTGGATCCGTCGACCTTACGAAAGGTGATGATCGGAGTGGGCAGTTGGCCGAGCCTCTTGATCAGCGCAGCGCGGGTGTATTTCGGTTTGTTAGTTTTCTTGGTGTTTTTTGTTTTCATAAATCTGATTCTTCAATTAAGTCTTTTTTGTGTTTCGGTTTCCGCACATAGTCTTTGTCAGTCGGATGTGCGTGACCCGGAGGCGGCACAGGCTTCCGAATCGATTCGGCCGCGAGCTGCCTCGCTGACTTCTTCTTTTTGGACTTTGCGGGTTTCATATTCTCAGTAGTAATCTTCTGCGCGATTGATCCGTGAGTCGCAATTGTAGCGAGTCATTTCAGAGACCATCTCATCGACCTCATATTGCGAGGCATACATTACAGGTACCACGATATCGGCCTGCTCGACGACCTTCTTTTTGACCGGTCTGCCCATCTTTTTCTTCATTGTGTTTTTTGTTTTCATAAAATTACATGCACTGATACGATTCTGATTCTTCCCAGTTTTTATAGAATGTCTTGCCGTCTTCTTTGACGAGCTCGATCGGCACTTTCTTATGACGGATCTTGGCGCGATGCCAGACGTGACCGAGATTGACCGTCGTGTTGGTTCGAAATGTGACTTGATAGTGGCCGCCGTCGTACAGGACGATCGAGCCTTTCTCGATGATTGGTGTGCTCATAATATAGATTCTGAGTGGATTATCGATTATTGCCAGAGATTCATATCTTCACAGACCACCGCATTGTCAACAACCTGCGCATTGCCAAAGACCCACGCATCGTCAGAGACTCTCGCATTATCAGAGACTCTAGCATTGTCATAGACCCTCGCATAGCCAAAGACCCACGCATGGCCAAAGACCTTCGCATCGCCAGAGACCTGCGCATTGTCATAGACACACGCATTGCCAGAGACCTGCGCATTGCCATAGACATACGCATCGCCAGAGACCTGCGCATCGCCAGAGACCTGCGCATCGCCAGAGACCTGCGCATTGTCATAGACCCGCGCATTGCCCATCACAATCGCGTTGTCTTGGATATTTGCTTCGTTTTGAACTTTTGCATTTTTTTGAATCCAGCCGCCGCCAGATGCCTGATGCCAGTCTGATTCAATTTGTTTGCCAATTTTTTGTTCGAGTTCGGTGTAGTTCATAATTATTGTTTGAAATAAACCACGTAGAGACGGCCGCCGCGTTCCATCGAGACGCAAACCGGATTGGGATCACTGAGCTCCTTTGCATCTGCCTTGTTGAGCCTGTTGACCAACAACTTGACGGATCGATCCGAGATCTCTTCGCCCGTGACCTCGTATCCGCGATTCTTGCTCGCCCATTTGACGTGGGCAGAAGCGTAACGATGTTTGCCAGAGCAGCCGCAGCAGCAGCGACCGGCCTTGCCTGAGTAAACGGATGCGACTTTTTCAATTTTGATTTTCATAATATAGATTCTGAGTGGATTATCGGTTATTGCCAACGAGGCGGAAGTAGATGCCGGTGATTTCGTCCTTCTCATCGCGACAGATACGGGCGAACGTCTTGATGGCCGGACCGTCATCGACCGTGCCGTTGCGGCCGTCGTCATAGGTGACGTCGCACACTAACTTGGTGTCGATGCCGTACACGGCAGCCAGATATTCGAGATCCGCGATGGCGGCCGCGATCGTGAAAGCCTTGGGCTTGGTGATCTTCTTCGTTGTTTTCTTCGTCTTATTTACTTGTTTCATTCTGATATAATAATACCAAGTTCTGGGTAAATGTACACAAAAAAATGCGCAAAAGCGCATTTATTTTCATGTTGAATATCAACAACTTAGGTCGGGGGAGGCCAGAAATGAGCCTTTTTTGTCTTTTCTGGTGATCAGGTGACACCTTTTTTTGATGCCTTAATGGATTTCCTCATGTGATCGAAGCGGATGAATGAAGATGCTCAGAATAATTTATAGGCCTTTCGAGCCGAATCGAGGCAAGAATATTACTTGATCGACAACTATTACTTTATCTAATACTGACGATTAGGACCGGTTATTGGAATTTGATCCAATCCTTGACATGAGGGGTCCGGTTGAAGGCGTAATCGAAGATGATGTCGGCTTCCTTAGATTCATCGTCGAGCTCGAGCCTGGCCAACAGGCGGCGGTAAATGACGGATTGGGTTTCCTCCAGGATCTGAATCTGATTGACTTCGGAATCGAAGATTTCTTTCAGTGCCTGGGGAATGATCACTTGGGGAGTTTGTTTCATAATGTAATTCTGTGAAATTGGACGTCGTGTTTGGTTTCAGTCAATTCAATGACCTACTTTTATCCAAAGATATTCCCCCACAAGGGGGAAGTAAATGTTCGACGTCTGAATTTATTTATACGGATGCACGATTCAGAAAGCGGTGCCAACGCGAGATGCAAAACTCATGTTGCAGTTTTTGCCTTTCCTAGAAGACACCTTGGCATAGTTATTGAATCCGGCGCGTGATGTGATCACGATTGCACCGGCCGTCTTGTGACCGTAATGGGGATAGCCGTACACTTTTCGAGCCTGAGCAAACCGCTCGCCGCAGATCGTGCACACCTTGAATCCCAAGGCGGCACGTTCTGGATGAATTGAATTTCCGCATCCGCAGTTCATAAAATATTACCGATCGTTTTTGAAGCAGTTTGTAGGATTGATTCGAGCATAATTTGGAATGCCCTTGCCGGTCAGACCGATGTAAATGAAGGTGACCGACTTGCCGATCCACTTCTTCTGTTCTTTGAGGATCTGCTCACGGACCTCGTGAGTGCCCATGAATACGGCCTCGAACTGTTTGCCCTTCCATTCGATCAGAGCGTTCTTGGCAGTGCCGCGAGCGTCACCCTTGCCCTCGGTGATCGACAGGATCTTTCCTTCGTCGTCGTCCTCGGGTTTTACCTTGAGCAGGTTGTCGGAGCGCTTGTGCTCGTAGCCCTCGTCAAGGTTGCGTAGGATCCCACCCTCTTGACCGTCGGCCAGGAATTCTGCGTACTTCTCGTACATCTCGTCCTCGGAACGGACCGCATAGGTTTTCATGCCTTTGCAATACTCAAATTTGCCAATGACGTTCTTGTCGATCCACGCCTTGCGGACGTGATAGGGAGTCGATTCGTCCATGCCCGCAAAGCCGTAGCCGTCGTAAATGTAGAAGTCAACCATGTCGCGAGACGCGTCCAGGTCTTTCTTAGACGGTTTGGATTTGCGTACGAGCTTACTCAAGTCGTTGAGCCGCTGACGGAGATCGTAGTTGAACAGCTCGCCGTCCAGAACCGCGGTCGGGTGTTCCTCAAAGAACGCCTCGAGCTCCTTCACGATGTGCGGGACGGAGAGCCACTGCTTGCCGCCTCGAGTCATGTGACCGCGTATGGATGCACAGTTGCGGTTGCCATTCAGTTTGAGCTGGAGGCCCCAATTCTGGTTCTTGAAGTCGACGTACTTTTTGCGCTTCTCGTATTTCTCGGCCAGCATGACCTCGACGTGCTTGAGAGCCTTATCGATGTCCTTGACGTTCTGAAAGTAACCGAGTTCCTGATTCCGTTTCCACTGGGCATCGGCCTCAAAAACGGCCTGCTCGGATGCGGTACGCTCGTTGGCTCGACCGACATTGGTCGCCTCGGTAGGATACCACTCGGACGTGGTCGTCTTGCCGCCTTTCTGGCCGTAGACGGTCCGGTACTTGGCACCTTCGGTTTGTATCGTCCAGTGACGTACGGCGCCGCTGGAGGCGCGTGAATAAAGTGTGGGATGACTATTCATGATGCAATGTCGCCCTCCCAGACGAGCTCGGATCCGCAAGTAATCTTGACGGTCTGGCCGCGGCGCACAAACACGTGTGCGACCTTCATGGCCTCGTTAAGGCTCTCACGAGCCGTCCACAGGCTGAATTGGCCGAAGGGCCGCTTCGCATATCCTGTGTCTGCATTTCTCACGAACAGTGAGTATTGTTTTCGTTTCATAAATTTATCTTTCACACTTCCGCGAGCGTCTTGGTGATATTCTCAATCTCGTCGTTGAACCGGTTCCACGTGGGCGCGTCGGTTATGGTCTTCTCGTTATTCCAGAGGCGCAGCACAAACCGCGTATCCCGGAGCTGATTCTTCAGCTTTTCGATCACTTCTTTGTCATTCATCGTGGTATAATTCTATCAAGTCCTACGTAATTGTACACAACAAAATGCGGAAAAGCGCAAATATTTTGTCCTTGATTATCAACAACTTATACGCGTCCGGCCATCTGGGGGTCGGTTTCCGCACATGGAAAAAGAATAAATAAGGGCATGGCGACATATGCAACGATCACCCCAAGTCCGATTACCGCAGACGCGGTTTTGGTGACCGCGACATTGAGTAATCCTTCACTGACGCTCACGCCAATTCTGCCAGTGGGTGGCACATCAATTCAGATTCGAATCACGGGAATCACAAGATCGATCAGTCCAGCGACATCGGGTAACACATCGACGATCGTTGTGACACCGTCCACATTCCCGGTTCCAGCCGACGGAGCAACGCCTGAAGATCCGGATCATCCGTTGAACCTACATCGATATGCCAATGAGGAAACGATTACGGTCAGCGGTTCATATCCCTTGAGCATATTTGATGAGAACGACATTGAAGCGATTCCGACAGGAGGATCTGATAAAACGGATACGGTGAAGAACGTGGCATCCTTTGCTGATTTGACCGTGGGTGAAGATACGGTTTTCAAGTATCATGCTGACACGAGATTATTCACAGTGACTTATACGGTCGCATATGAGGTCCGCGTGAATACAACGACCACTGCGCCGCCGGTCCCGCCTGCCACAGAAGGCATAACGACCACGGTGTACACATACTTCACTGAGTCAATCAATGTGTCACAAGGTGTGCAGAATAATTATGCCAATGGCGCAGCGCTGTTGCAGAATTACATTTGATATATGCCAGCCGTAACACGAATCGGAGATGATTGTACGGGGCATGGATGTTTCCCGCCTCGTCCAGTTGTTCAAGGATCAGGTAATGTTTTTGTGAATGGAAAGGCGGCACATCGCCAGAGTGACGAATGGGATTCTCATTGCTGCCCAACGCAAGGCTGCCACAATTCTACGCTGCAGGCTGGATCATCTAGCGTATACGTGAATGGGCTTCAATTGGCTAGGATCGGCGACCCTGTGGTTTGCGGGTCATTTTCTGCAGCGGGTTCCGGCAATGTCTTTGCTGGAGGCTGAATCTTTTTCTTCTTATTAAAGATCTCGTCCCAGTTCTGACCGTATTTTTCAATCTTGACTGAAAATGGACGCGGCTTAGATCCCTTGCCGTTCATATTACTTCTTTTTCTTTTTACGGCACTTGTCGCAGCGAATGGCGATCCAGGATCCAGGATTAGGTTTGACCGTATTGTCCATCGATCCACATGCCTCGCAGGTGAGAGCCGACATCGATTCAGCCATGCTCACAACGCCTCGAACAAAGGCGTCGCCGCCGGAATAATAGAAGTGCAGAGTGCCAAACTTTTCCTTGACCTGATCGGCAACGACCTGACGATATGGATCGAATGGCGGCTTTCGATATTTAGAAGGAGATGCCATGAAGATCTTTTGCCACTTATTATAGCATTTCCACTTCTTTACGTATTTGTTCTCTTCGATCGATAGATAACTTCTCGGCACTCCGCGAAGGAACAAACTGCCAATCGGAGAAAAGACGTGATTCCAAAGAGTCTTATTGTAAATCCCCTTGATCCGATCATAGACGCTATTAGTCGAGACCCATTGAGGATTGTCGACATGATACTGAATCTTTTTACACATCAGATCCAGGATTTTGAACCAACCGTCACCACATTCAAATCCCCAGTACATGCAGGATTCTTGCATCGATTTATCTTTATTCGCAAAGATCTTAGGATACTTCTCGAATAGGTATTTTGTATTTTCTTCGTTCATAGATTATAAATTGTCGTCGTCACATTGTCACCACATTGATCACAGGTCGAACCCACGGTGCAGTCGTCGTATTGAAACATCTCAATGAGATCGATCATCTGCACTTCATTCCTCATGATTGCTTCTTTTGCTTTCTGCAGCAATTCCTCAATAATCATGTCCTGCTCGGAACTCGTCATGTCATTGACAGACTTTCCATCGATCACGGTGTCATTTGCCATGCATCCTTGATATACTTCAATCTTCACTTGATCACCTCTTCCAGTTTATAGACGGAGTTTGCCGTGTAGATCATGTCGCCGTCGATCCTCTGCACTGGACTGGTAGTCAGCGTGCCGTCGATCCATTCGCCGTTTCGACAGTCGCGCCGGACTCGAATCGGCAGACCGACCTGAGGATCTTCGTGCAGAGTCCCAGTCACCCAGTAGTCGATCGGCAGACTGACGGCGCCGTTGTCTTGACCGGACACGTAGTCCTCAGCGAGCGGCGTGGGTATCAGAGGATTCTCGACCGGCTTCAATTTGGTCAGTCGTACGTATTTTTGTTTCATTATATTAAATTGGTACCTGTTAACTTAACCGCGGCTAAATTAACAGGATTAGTGGATTGACGCTACAATCGCAATGTCGTAGCATAGGTCTTCACCTAGAGCTGGAGCCGCCACTCGACGACTCTGTAACTCCTCGTACAACATGGTACGTGAGATAAAATAGAGGCCTTGCAATGCAGAGGCCCAACTCTTTCTGCAACCTGGCAGATGAGATAATTTGGAGCCTGAAGTCAGAGTTGAACTGACGACCGACGGTTTACAAAACCGTTGCTCTACCAACTGAGCTATTCAGGCAAAGTGTCTCTGTCGGCTCGACTGACGTATCTCAGCTTTGTACCGTTGAGACTCAGCCCTTGATTCTTCGCGTCGGCTTCCCGTTTGGTAAGCACAAGTCCGGGTGACAGGACCTTCATCGTATCGAGGTCGATCATGTCATAGACTCCCGTGTCACCATGTTCATTTATCATACTCATAATTTATACGCTGGAAATGGTAGTCGCCGTCAGGCCCATTATTGCAAAATAGTGGCTTCACTAGTTTGAATCCCAAAGATTCAATGAACGGCACTGATTCTGCACTAAGCATTGCGCCGCGGTTATATTGCTCATGTTGTAATTCGACAATCAGGTGCTGACACGATTTAAGTGTCTGCGTCATTCCTTTCAAGACGTCAACCTCGGCGCCTTGCACGTCGATCTTGATCAGATCGGGCAATTGGAATCCACGGTCTTTTACTACAGTGTCAAGGCGAGACGTGCGCATTACGACCGGCCGATAATTCATGGTATTAGTTTCAGGATAATATGAATTACCGCCCAGATACATGTCATTCTGATAGAATGTAACTTCACGTCCATCTGCATCGCTCAAGGCACCAATATGATATTCTAATGCATTTTCTACATATAAAAATTCAACGCTTGATGTTGCATCAAATGCATACAATTTGGATTTAGGCCAAATTGTTTTGGCAACGCGGCTCCAATGTAAAACTGCTGCACCAATATCGTATATCACTTTAGGTTCAAATTCAAATTTATGCTTCAGCATCTTCATATAATCAACATGATCAGTAGGAATCGCTTGCTCGTATGAATGAGTGCGTAAATGCTGATGCAGCGGATGCTCAAATAAAGATTTGCTTTTTTGTAATACTAATGGCATGTAATTATATATGGCGCGAGTAACGGGGCTCGAACCCGTAACCTTCTCCGTGACAGGGAGACGATCTAACCAATTGATCTATACCCGCGTGGCGGAAGGGAGAGGATTCGAACCTCCGGTAACCTTGCAGCTACTTCTGATTTCGAGTCAGGTGCCTTTAACCACTCAGCCACCCTTCCGTAAATTATTTGGACCATTCGCTGCAAATTCCAGTCTGTGGATTTGCATTACGAATCTTAAAAAATTCCTGTGAATTTGTGGCACTCAATACGTAATTTGTCTGAGCAGCAGGGACGACATCTTTCAAATGCCAATTCTTCAGATCCGTAGATGACCAGATCTCCACGACGATCGGCTTTGTCTCAGTGTTTGTCCACTGCAATTCGATGCCGCGGCTTACGCATCCGACCGCTAAACTGGCTAATGTAATAAGAGCAACTATTTTCATAATATGGCTCCGAAGGATTGACTCGAACAATCAACATACGCATTAACAGTGCGCCGCTCTACCATTGAGCTACTTCGGAATAAATTGAATGCTCAGTCATGCCGCTGACGCCGTTGTGCTTCGCGGCACATAAAGCAGCCAAGAAACGGCAAAATTGACTGCACCTGAGCAAATGGTGGGAGCAATAGGACTCGAACCTATGAAGCCGTAAGGCAAAGCATTTACAGTGCTTCGAAATTGCCGCTATTCGATACTCCCGAAATTAAAAGCCGAATCGAGGTAAGCCCTTGTCGAGAGGACGTCGTCTTACGGGACGGGGCATGAAGCCCCATTTCCCTCGATCCAGCAAATTAAAAGAGCGCGACAGGATTTGAACCTGCAAGTTGGGAGCCGTCATTACGCTTAGAACCTAAGCCACCCAAGTGCCGCTTCGCGGAATTACATTCCGCCACGCGCTCAAAATTGAGTGTTGATAAACGTTAGGCCATACGTTCCACCCTTGGGGCCGAGAGCATATACGTCGCTCACCGTAGGTTTGGGCATCTCTGCCATCAACAAAATTAAAAGAGCAGTAGGATGATCGCCAGTTCCGAAACCCGAAAGGCCACATCATCAGTCATTCGGCCACTCACTCGCTTCCGCTACGCAGTTGCGCTACTACTCTAAAGTGAATATCCCGCTGCAAGTGTCCACCGGAATCCAGCAGTATTTGCCCACTTGCACTTCGTTCGAGCTTTCCATGGCGTATCGCCTAGTATATTCTCGAGACTCGTCCGGCAAAGGAACGGGATAAATTGGCGGGCGATGGCAGGATTTCAACCTGCAATGTGACTCGTTATTTAGAGCCGCGTCTTTTCATTCCGCCACATCGCCCAAAATTGTTTATTCAGTCAAAAATTGTTTACCGTCTCCGGAATAACACTCAAGCAATCGAGGATTTGCAAACTTTGCCACCGGCGCTTCGTCACTTCCCCACCATTGTTTGGCTTCCATGAGCACTCGCTCGGTCAACGCCCTAGGGCAAGTATTAAACTTCGTGCAGCCTGCACCGGAGCAGAAAGTCATGTCTCTGTAGTTCATCATAATTTTACCATTTGTGTAAAGGGATCGGGTGATAATAACCACCGTAGATATTTACATCTTCCGAATTGACTCGTGTATCTGTCGTCTGGCATCCCGCCAGACTTGCTGCCATAATCACCACAAATACAAGCTTCAGTATCATTTATCTGTTTCAACCGTGGGCGTCCTAAACGGGGCGCGCTCAATGTCGTAGTATGTTTTGGTTTGTATGGAGAATTTCCTGAGAGTCGTACGATTAACAGCATAGTCGATCCAGTCACTCACGCCTTTCTTTGGCTTCTTGACTTTCGTCCATTCGGCCGGGTTAGGCTCATCGTCCAGATTCAGGGGGATCTCACCGATATCCCTGAAGTAGGCAATGTAGAATTGCTCCCAAGGATTATTAGCGTCGGTCATAGACGTACACATCGGCACGACGGGCATGGATCAATTTGTAATTGCCAAAGTATGCTGCGCGGCGAGCTGACCGACTTCCATAGGCGGAATACTCGTATTTGAATGGGCTGTTTTTGCCGAGGCGAGCACGAATCACTACGCGCTGAGGATATTTGCTGTTCGAGCAATTCATATTGCTCGTGGCTACGGCGTATTTGAGCGACTCGATCTTATCGTATCCGTGAGAATCCTGAGTGTCAATGGTGAATCGGTATGCTTTGCTTTTACGTTTTGTCATAATATAATTTGTTGGATCAATGCTCGTGAGAGCGGTTAGGGCTGTAGATGCAGCCAGGTCCCATGCTTTTGGTTCCACAATGTACGCAGGAGGGACCATGGCCGCGCATATGTCTTTTGTTGGGCGAATACATGCAACCACCACCGAACGCGGTCGAACCGCACCATGCGCAGGCCGCATTGTCTGAGCCGTGAAAGTGAATTCGATCTTGCGCAAACGGGCAGCTAGGACCATATGCGGTCTGACTGCAGTACACGCAAATAGATTTCGGTTGTTGTGGCATGTGAGTATTTATGAGAGGGGCGAGCTGACCCCGCCCCTCTCGGTTGGATTAGATCAGGACAGCGGCCGCTTTATGGTCGGTCGGCTTGCCGATCTTGGCACAGTACGGTTCCCAGATATTCAGGGTCTTGGCACGTTCCGTGAGCATAGCATATCGCACGACCAACCCGTTCCAGTACGACAGAGTGCAGCCGTCCTTGTGATTGTTCAAGGTGCGAACCGTCTTGACGAGCCACTTCTCGGTCTTGGAGGCATCCATCTGAGAGATGCGACCCTGGACCTTTTCGGTCGGACGAGCAGTGCTGTTGATTGTGGACTTCTGTTTCACGACAGCCGGAGCCGTCACCGTGTTTGCATTGGTTTTGTTCATAATTTAGTTTTGCCGGTTTACGGATACCGGCGTCCGTTGCATGCGATCACTGGCGGCATGCTGGCCAAAATTCTTGTGGGACCGATTAACTCATGTCGATGCTGTACGCGAAACCGCAGATATCGCATTCGAACTTTTCACGATTGCCGCTAGGCGACACGTATGTCCGCCACGCCTTGTGGCCATTAAATTCGCAGGTGGACATGGCTGCGTCTAGTTCTGGATTATATCCATTGGCATAGCCAAGATCATCGATCATTTTCTCTGGGTTGATACCCGATTTCATTTTCATAATTAAATTGCGAGGGCCGGATTGTAAAGGAAATTTGTCACTTCACGGTTTGCTTCGGCATCATAGATCCACTCACCGGCATATCGGACGATGAGAATCCAGTTCTATTCACCTGCGTTGCGGACCAGATCGGCACATTAAATTCAACGGCCAATCCACGAAGTTCTTCGGCAATTGCCTTGACGGACGAATAAGAATTGATTGCGAGGGCCGGATTGTAAAGGAAATTTGTCACTTCACGGTTTGCTTCGGCATCATAGATCCACTCACCGGCATATCGGACGAACCAGTCGCCGCTGTTGGTCGAGAAACGTTCGACCTTGACCGTCTCCGCGCCGTCAGTCATCTCATTTGCGTAGGTGAGCGCCTGCTCATCATTTTCAAATACCATCGAAAAGCTCGCAAACAGCGAGGTGAATCGATACAGCGTCGGCGTTCCGTTACTCATTTCGTTCTTCATCATGTTATAATTCTATCAAGTTCTACGTAAATGTACACAAAAAAGTGAAACTATTTTCGTGTTGATTACCAACGACTTACATCCCCCAGGCTTCGGGCAATCTGTCGAGCATGAAATTCACGCCGATCTTGTTTAATTCCCTCTTGGTGATACGGGAAATGTCATTGACGGCCACGGCCTCGGCCCACCGATTTCCGCCGACGGTCGAGATCAGGCAAACTTTTCCGGGAGCGACCTGAGCGATTATGTAAGGTTCGGTCCGCTTGAACACCCGTTGACCGAGGTAGGCCCGGACCACGACGTTCTTCTTGTTTGACTTCTTAGTTGATTTGATGTTGTTCTTCATTCTGGTATAATAATACCAAGTTCCAAGGGAATGTACACAAAAAAATGCGAAAATATGCAACTATTTTCGCATTGATTACCAACAACTTATACGCGGGATTGGGGATCCCGGTATTATTCCGGAGCCGGATCTTGCGCTTTTTCCGCATCGGCGGCCGCCCGGCGGGATTCCAGGCGTTTATTCAGGCGCTCAACAACCTTCTCAGAATCCAGCCAGATGTCCTTGTTGTCGAGGATCGCAGTGACTTCTTCAGGGGTGAGGAAGTCAGCATACACATCACGGAGAAGTGTCTCTGACCACTTGCGTTCGTAAACGAGTTGATCCATCATTTCCCCGCCTTTACCAAACGTGCCGCCGGAATAATTGTGGAACATGAAGTTCGAATGGCGAGAAACTTCGTAATCCGTGGCCGAAAGGAAGATGATCGTGGCGGCCGACATGCACGCGCCTTCGACTGAGGCGATCACAGACGCACGAGTCTCACGGAGCACACGCATAAACTGAATGGCCGTAAAGAGGTCGCCGCCAAATGAATTGATGTAGATCTTGACGACGTCGCTCTCGTTGGCATGGCGAATCGCGTCAAACCAATCGACGTACTCAGATGCTTCCTCGATCTCGCCGACCACGTAGTATTCAAGAATGCGACCAGTCGAACGGTCAGTAAATGATAACTTGCCGCTCGGCCCGCCGCTGAGTGCCTCAAGCAAGTTGCCTTGTTTATTATTACGCATTTTTGAATATGCGTTCACGCTTGTAATCGGAGATTGTTTTATGGAGTTCATTTGTCCAGTCGTCTCGTTTTTCCTGAAATATCAGGGGTTTGTCTTGGCCATCTACTCCCATGATCGTAACAATACGTGGCACGGGAATTCCGGTTCTTTCTTCAAACATGATCGCATATGCCGATTCCTGCATGAAGTATTCATGGATGTCTTCTTTATCCTTTACTCGCGATGACGACTTAAAGTCGATGATCGATAGCACTCCATCAAATTCAGCGACGAGATCGACACGCCCAGCAACTCCGAGATGATCAGAATACAATGCAGACTCCTGGGCGTATATGATCCCGACACGAGTATTTATAGTTGGCAAGATTGCACGGAACATCTGAATGACATTTGGCATCTCCTTTCCAGTGAGGATCGGATCGATGTTCTTGATGTACCGTTCACAGAGCGTATGTAATGCAGTCCCACGACCACATGCGGCACGAGATATACGATTGGCTTCTTCCTCACCTACGCGCTTGCGCCACTCTTGAATGATGTGACGCTTACGAATCGACAAGACCGTGGTGATCGATGCGTACTTGTTTCCAGACGGTGTAACGTATTGGCGACTGCCATTAACCGTTTCAACGTTCAGATCGTCATATCCCAGATTTGCAGATTTGTGTTCAAAAGTCCGCTCGCGAAGGAATGTTGGTTGCCCTAAATTCACTTCTTCTTGGCCCCTTCTCTGGCCAACATCTCCTTGGTCATCAAGTAATCACGGACCAAAGGCGAGCGCACGCAATCTTCCCAACCAAATTCCACATGCTTGAAATACTTCAGGCGATCAATGATCTCCAGGAATTGCACGATGCCCTCACGATCTTTCTCCCTCTCAAAGTCAGATTGGTAATAATCACCAGTAAAAATAATACGTGCATTGGTTCCAATACGCGTCATGATTGAATCGAGTTCATGTGCATTACAGTTCTGGCTCTCATCGACAATGACGATTGCATTCTTGATTGTAATACCACGAATGAAAGACGTCGTGAGAAAACGCACAGTTCCATTCTCCGATGCTTTCTTCCAGGCACGCGAGTCACGAAACAATTCATTGATGATCGATTCGTATGGAGTTACGTACGCAGCCTCCTTGTCCTCCTGTGATCCAGGAAGGAATCCCATGTCGCGCGTAGGCACAACGGATCGAACAATGATCAATTGGCGTTTGAATCCTTCGGCAATGATCTGCTTCAGAGCCAAAGCAATCGCAATGAAAGTCTTACCAGATCCTGCGGCACCTGAGAGGACCAAGTTGTAATCTTTATCGTAGGCCTGAAACACCTTTTCCTGAGACTTTGTCATCGGAGAGATATTCATCAGTGGCCCGAGCACCAGAGACTTAGGCATCTCCACTACTTTTGCCTCTGGGACAAAATGATTCTTTGGATTCTTTTTGGCTTTCTTTTTAGACATAATAGTTTTAATAGTGTTCGATTGTGGAACGGCGTTTACCTGCACCGGCAGAGATCTTCTTGAGCACATCGTTCCATCCGGAACCGGCTCGCCTGATCGGATTCATTGTATCGTATGAGATTGGAAGTGAATTCACGACGCGCGTGACGCACTTCTTCTTTTTGCAGTTGGGGCAGGGCTGAGAGATCGGCTCGTCGCGTCGAGCAATGGTAAGATTCAATTCAAAGGTCGTTTCACATTTGGAGCATGTATAATCGTATGTCATAATATCATTTATAGATGAACCAATTGGGCACTTCCCGTTTGGTCCATTTCATCTTGAATCGGGCTTGCTTGGTTTGATAAAACTTTTTGTATGAGTCGACGGGATCGTTGGCATCCATACACTCAGGATTCGATTTCATGGCCAGAGGAAACGGCATGAGTGGACCGTCTTGAAGCTTGGTAGGAAACTGACCGAGGATCGAACGGAGCTTGGTGTCTGTGGCATGTACCTTGCCGTAGCGATGTGTGTATTCGTCACAGAGGGCACAGAAGAGTTCGTAGTGCCACTTGTAATTCTCACGAGTTTGACGAGTCCAGAGATTGGACGGATGAGTTGGATGAGTGACTTGATACAGGCCGGAATCAAGTGCGGTCTCGAAGTGTTTCCACACCTTGACATTCCTGACTTTGCCATTTTCCAATGTGCGAGCCTCAGTGACTTGAAAGCCATCAAGCATTCGATGAGCCGTTGAAAGCATCTGAGCAGACTCAACGATCATCTTAACTACATGCTTGTCACAGTGATATTGTGCAGCAATCTGTGGATCATTATCTAAACAAAATATATTCATATGTGTACTAATTATACAGCAGAACCGTACAAAAGTACATTAAAAAATTACGACCAGAGAGTTTCCCGATTCTTTACGATCCAGATGAGATGCTTAGTATCGATCTTTATGATCTCGGCTTCGAGTCGATTGACCTCGCCGTAAAGTTGCTCATATGTTTCCTCACGATTATTGATCCAATCAAGCATATCATTTTGGGGAATCTCAGGATAGGAACGGTCAATTTTCTCTTGAAATTCCTTACAACCAGTCTTGGCCCATGCGTAAACCTCCAGGAGTTCTTTCTCCTTCTTCTTGGGCCACACGGTCATCTCGAGCGCCTTCTCACCTTCAATGAAGTCAATCACGGCCGCGAATAGAAACTCACGAATCAGAAAAGTTTTATCGGACCAATAATTAGGAATCACATCAGTCGCCCATCGATTGCGAGGATTGATATAGCAACACAAGTCATTCCACTTGAATCGAATCTTATACGGAATCATATTGCGCAGACGATATTTTACATCGTAATAGACGTTCTTCCAGCATGGGAGCGCAAAGTTATGTTCCTTGAGTTGTTTTATATTCATCTTGTAATTTTTGTTCTAGACGAGAGATTGCATCGAGCATGTACTCGATCTTACTTTTTATGAGCGGAATCTTTTTCTCTTCGCCTTCCTTCTCAAGGCGCTTCAGGAAATACTGCAATTCCTCAGCGTCTTGCCTAAGCCGGACAAGTTGATTATTCATGCAGAGTATTAACTACTCCACCATATTTATGCTCAGGCAACTCCTGGAATCGCTTCTCTGACCAGATCAAGGGTCAATTCAGGGCAAATTTCAGTCAGTTTCTTGTCTTTCATGGCAATAATGATCTTGGCGTCGCGCTCATTGACAGATTCAAGTATCCCAATAAACTTGGTCTCCTTGCGAAGCATATCAATTCGTTTATCATTAGCCAAAAGCATCGGCAATTCACGTACAACGGTAGATAGACGATTTAGCGATTCAGCTGGATCTCCATCATCGGCCTGATACGGTGGCGCGCCTTCTGGCAAGCCAAATACAATTCGAGGATCGAATGCAGCTTGCAGGATTGTATTAAGCACAAATCCTTGATTATCACGAAGAATCTTTACTCGCTCTTCATGGGTTTGTGCTGCCGTGACGGCATCAAATATTTCAAACGGGAACATAGTACGTTGATTGATTTTCATATATTATTCAGCAAAAAACTCTGACGCGGATTGTACCAACATGGCACATCGCTTGGAGACTAAGTAATTTAGTACTTTCGACTTGGATGCCGGCGTCACAGTCTTAAAATTATCTATAATGGTTTCTTGTACTTCCTGCGGAATTTGACCCAGGTGAATGAGGTTCTGATTTCGAATAAAGTTTCTATAGATCTCCGGAGTCATTTGCTCCTGCAGGTGTTCGTAATTCGAGAGCCAGTTATCGATCTTCTTGGCTGTCACCGGAGTCTGTCTAGCACCCTCGGTAATAAACACCTTGTCTCCAGAGAGCACGTTGGGAATCCCATCACCCGAGTCACCGCGCAAGATCTTCTCTCGAAGCTCACGAATCGGATCCTCAGAGACAAGCAGCTTGCCTTTCATGGGTGAGAACTGCTTGACATTGGAATACTTTTGCAGTTGCAGAAAGTCCTTGTCTGAGGATACGATCATGACCTTATCCCCGCAGCCGAATTCCTGAGTCGTCTCTGCCAGAACGGCAATCACGTCATCGGCTTCACAGCCTTGCACATGTATCACCTGAAACGGAATGTGCTCGCCGATCTCGTCGCGGACTAAATTAAGAATACGGTAGAACTCCTGCCAGTCGACCGGAGACTCCTCACGACTAGTCTTACGTGAGGCCTTGTATTCAGGAAAGTATTGCTTTCTCCACGTATTTCCACCGTCACAGGCCAGAATCATCTGACCGTATTCCTTACGGAACTTGACGTTATATGCGCGGAGTGTATTGAGTATCTGATGCCTGATCAGACCCTCCTCGAGATTACGAGGATTGGATCCTTGAGCAAATAAGGTGGCAATTGCGATGCCGGAGTAGTCGACTAGTATCATATTTTAGTAGTGAATGCGTTTGTCTTTGGGCGGCGTGCCATAATGGAAACCGTCGTCGTCTTCCCAACCGAGTGGGCATGAGAAAAGGTCTTTGAAGAATCGCTTGATGCGTTGAATTATGTTAATCATGTGTTGAATATATTATCACAGTTTGAGTCAAATGTACAACAAAAAGTTTGGTTTAGTTTCTAATGTGAATCCGGCCAGTGCGATATTGCGATACCTGTCCATCGGATTTCCTTTCTGCTTGAATCCCATCTCGTTGATTTGCTTGTTCTCGTCCTTGGAGATCAGCACGGCAGGAAACGCACCGATCATTTCGGACGCCCTGCGTACGTCGAGCGAGTCCTTCTGTTCGATGAGTTGCTCGTACATCTGCTTGATCGGATTCGGATGTTCGAATGTGATTCTGCTACGAAAGTCCCGCGGAGATGCACTTCGAATCTCTAGAGCCTTTACACTGATCCTTTGATATGTCGGCCAGACTTCTCTGTCTGTGAACCTACCCATCTCCAAATAATTCGACACGGCCCAGATCATCTTGGCAGTAGCAAAACTATATGGGATTGAATTCTGTGCAAGCTCGATGATCCCTTTGGTCAGGATCTCGGCCTTCTTACGTGCGAGTTGATCGTTCATGATGAGTATGCAAAACCGCCGTCAATCCTTGTAAGGATCAACGACGTTGTTACCGGCCATTGCTACGCCTATCGGCCGAAGAGTTTGTATCACCCGAACGGTCTCGCCTTGATAGGCCAAGACTTCAGATAACCGCCGATATGCTTGAGGAGACTCGTCCAATCCGGCACCCCGCAGGGTGACACCTTTGGACCGAACCCACGCATTCATATCCTCCTGAGCGATCGATTTTTTGGCGGCAGTCCGTGACATGACCCGCCCTGCACCGTGCACGGTCGAGTAGAGTGCCCGCCGAGACAGATCGGAGTCTACTCCTTCGAGTATGACCGCGTTGTCTCCCATCGATCCACCGACAAATCCCCGTTGACCAGGGAAAGCCGGAGTCGAGCCTTTCCGGACGACCCAATACTCCTCACCGAAGTGAGTTTCTTTCCACGCGTAGTTGTGGTGATTGTTCACCCGCTCTACGGCGGTCGTATCCAATATGTCCAGAACGGTGTTCACGACGTCTTGCCGACCCGCCTCTGCATATTGACCGGCCAATTGCATACCGGCCAAATAGTCCTGACCCAATTCTGAGTTCGCGTCTATGACACACGGAGGAGCATCCATGTTGTTCACTGCGCCGGCTAAGCCGAGGAAGTATGAGGCGATCTTGTAACCCAAGCCCCGTGAACCGAAGTGCACGCCGACCCAGATGTAGTCGTTGTCGTCGACAAAGATGTCCACGTAGTGATTGCCAGAACCGACGGTGCCCAATTGGTTTCGAGCCAATTGCAGCAGTGACCGATACGGTTCCCGTGAAAACAGGGGATCTTCGAAGATCGCATTTTCGACCGGTTTCGGATTGACCCGACCCACGCCAAAGGCGACCCGCGCAAACACTTCATCCATGATCCGTTCGATGTCAGGAGTCACGTCGGCAGCCCGGAGATTGGTCCGAACGGCAGTGTTCCCACAACCGATGTCGAATCCTACGGCGGACAGAGAGATCTTGTCTTTGAGAGCAACCACACCGCCGATCGGGTGATTGTATCCGTAGTGACCGTCCGCACACAAAACGGCCCGCGAGGCACCGGTTTGCAAGCAAGTGACGATCTGCTTCAGAGTATTTTCATCGTGCCGCCCAAAGACGAGCACATCATTTTCAATTGCGTTCATAATAAAATTAAATTTTTGAGAATAAGATTTGCCCCGACCGATCGTGCTTGCGTCCAAGACGACACTTTTTATTTGTTAGCATCTTTGACGATGCCACAGGATCTTATTCTCAGGGTCGCCCTTGCGGGTTAGACCGAAATTAAATGTTGGTTGAGTTTGTCGTTTTGTGACGCTGCGATTTTCACGCAATCTCGCTGAATAAACAGACGGCTCTAATTGAGCTAACGGCACTTGATTCAGACTCTCAACCAACAAAATTCTTAGATCAGGCGAGCGCTTTGCGCTTCTGCCACATGACCTCCTGGATGGCCGCCCAAGCGGACCGCTGATACGAGGGCTGCTTCTTCATCTCCTCGTCGACCGCGTCTTCGAGGTCCTGCAAGTCCTTCAGCGTCGCTTTCTTCCAGCCGACCGACGCGCACTGATACCACTGCCGATCGATCCGGACGAAGTCGAACACCGAGAGGGACCGGACCTTGGCGTTCGTAAACTGCCAGCATTCCTGACCGGATCCGGCATTGAACTGAGCGAATATCCGCTCGAGTGCATTTTCCGGACTCATGGCCGTCATCTTCAGAAAGATCGATTGTTGGCTCGGATACCGGACTTCGACCTCGTAGGTCGTAGATCCTTCCATCTCGGACGGATCCACGTCGTCAAACACCTGTGTGTAATTCTCTTCGTCGTAACAATATGCGTTCTTCATTCTGGTATAATAATATCAAGTTCTGGGCAAATGTACATAAAAAAGTGCGAAAAAGCGCAAATATTTTCGTGTTGGTAATCAACAACTTATACGCGGATTCCGCTTTTTTACTACAGGCCGCCCGCCATCAGCTCGCCCAGGGTGATGTCATTACCCGTCGGGGTGATGCCGTATTTGCGGGCGGGCCGCGGAGGCGTCGGTTTTACCCGGACCACCGGGCGCTTCGGCGCGGCGGCTTTCTTGAGGGCGGCTAACCGTGTCAGCACCTCGCGTTCGATCGCAAGAACGTCTTCGGTGGTGAACACGTCATTGTAATAACGTTTGCGATCGTTGACGAGATTGGTAAGAGCCCTTTTGAGGCCGCCGATCCGTTTGGTGAGCACATGCGGGAGCCTCTCGGTGACCGTGATCAGCCGAGCAACGGCTTTCGGGAACGTGATGGTGAGGCCGTGGCCGGCGACGATGTACGGAAGGCCGGCAGCGGTGACGCCGTCGATGCGGACATATGTGCCCTTTGCATATTTTACGCCCATGCCGTACGGGTTATAATCTTTGAGCATCTTGGCGCGGTAAGTGGTTCTGCCGTACTTGTAGCCGGCCGTCGTTGTCTTCTTAGTGTTCGTTTTCATTCTGATATAATAGTACCACATCCTGGCAGAATGTACACAAAAAAGTGCGCAATGTAAGCCGTTGCAAATCAACAACTTACATCGATCAGAGATTTTAGGTGAGCACGGCGGATCTTACACGAGACCCATTCGTTGTAAAATTCTTCCGGTTTGAGCAGCGCGAGTCGAGAGAAGATCTCGAATGATTCCCAATATGAGCATTCGGCTTTGGATCGGCAGACGTGAAGGATCTGACGGAAGAACGCGTCGTCACCGTCCTTGGCGATGTCCTTGTGAACCGACTCAGACGAGCCGCAGTACGTCTTCCAATCGGATTCGATCTTGAACTTTTTCTTTTTGCCTTTGACCTGTTTCGATTTGGCGGACCAGAAAAACTTCTTGCCGATATATTTCTTGCCGTTAAACTTATTGGTGAGCAGGTACACGAATCCCTGAATGTTCTTGGGATCCGCGCCTTCTGGCAAATGATATTCTTTTTCCTGATATACCCATGGTTGCATGGATATATCTATGCAAATTATTCGTGATGACTGGCCTCATCGGCCGATGATCCACAAAACGGGCACTGTGAAGGAAACAGTTCTTCCTGCGAATCGTAGTCGTTGTCCTCAAGCGGATGTGCAGGATCAACCAGATCAGATTCCATGGGCGTCCATTTGACCGTGTAATGGACCGCGCAGTTAACGCATTCTAGATCTTGTTTCATATGATTGTTATGCTTCGCAAGATGCACACGTCAGGATATTACGAGAAAGTTCCTGTGCTGGGTTTGTGCCGCGTTGATAATACAGCGTCTTGATTCCCTGTTCCCATGCAAAGATGAGGAGTTGATTGACGTCCTTGACGGATGTTTTGGGATGAACCATCAGATTGATCGACTGTGACTGATCAATGAATTTCTGACGTGACACGGCCTGAATGATGATTTCCTTTTGCGAGATCTCACCAAACGTCTTAAATACATCTTTCTCGTGGTCGCTCAGGAATTTGAGATGCTGCACAGATCCCCCTTTGGTCAGGATTGAGTTCCACGTCTCACGATCATTCTTCTTGTGCTTTTCTAGCACGGTTTCCAGATATGGATTCTTGTAAGTAAACTTGCCTTTGGCCAGATCCTTGACGAAGTAATTCGAATTCAGAGGCTCAATGGACGGTGACACCTGGCCCAAAATGAATGAAGATGATGTGGTCGGTGCAATGGCCATGGTCGTCACGTTCCGTTTGCCATAACCTTTCAGCAAAGGCGCTTCGCCGTAGATTGTGGCCAGGGCGCGTGTGGCCTCATCAGCTTTACGTTGAATGAACGAATGAATGCGCGTATTCAACAGCTTGGCCTCAATAGATTCAAATGCAATCATCTTGGACTGCAGATATGAATGCCAGCCGAGGACCCCAATGCCGAGCGCACGCTGATTGATGGCAAACCTGCGAGGAGCGTCCATGTAAGGAATGCCGTCTGTCTTATCGATGAACTCAGTCATGACCGCATCCAGGAACATCGTCAATGTCTCTACGGCATCCGTATTGATCCATTGATCAAAGTGAAGCAGGTTCATGGACGACAGATTACAGACAAACGACTCCTTTGGATCAGAAGACAGTGCAATCTCAGAGCAGAGATTCGAGGCGCGGATCTTCAGTCCTTTCTCTTGATATACTTTAGGAGCGCCCTTGTTTACCGTATCCGTGAAGAACAGGTACGGATAACCGGACTCAAAGCGCTTCTGAATCACCTTGCCCCACACCTTACGTTTTTCTTTGTCGCCTTCGATCATGGACTTCATCCATTTGTTGGTGATCGTGACTCCCAGAGAGATGTTCTGAATCTCGTTGCCGTCGCCGCGGATCTGCAAGAATTCAAGTACGTCCGGATGTTCAATAGGAAGATATGCAGCAAATGATCCGCGCCGCACGTTAGACTGAGAAACCACATTCGTAACGGTCTCAAAGAGTTCCATGAAGTGAATCGGACCATTAGACTTACCGCCGGACTTGATGTCCGCACCGCGTTCGCGAAGTGCACCAAAGTAAGCCGACGTCCCGCCTCCCATCTTGGTCATCATTCCAACCTCAGCAGTTTTGCCAAGGATCGCTTCCATTGTGTCGTCGATGTACGAACCAAAGCAGGAGATCGGCAGCCCGCGATCCAGGCCAAAGTTTGCCCAGATCGGAGAGGACAAAGAATAATATCCTTTGGCCATATAGTCTTCAAACCGCTTGGCAAATCCGACAGTCTTCAGGATCTTTTCTGCCGCTTCGGCAATTTCTTTGATACGTTCTTCTGGCGTCTGACTTGCCATCAGGTATCCGCGTTCCAGGAACAGGCGAGATTCCTTGTTAAGCCATGCATACGGTTGAGGTGTAGGTGTCATAATTAAAATCCGTCTCCAAATAGGTCTTCTTCTCCAAATGATTTATCTTTCTTCGAATACTCGGTTGGGCGTTTTTGGAAAAAGTCTGTAGAGGTATTTCCCAGGACGTCCTCGTCGAACCAAGTCGTCTTGTTCAGCATATCTTTATCTATATCATCAAATACGGGCTTGATCCCGATCTGAACGAGAGACTCATTTAGACGATTTTTGATGAAGTTTTTGAGAATGCCAGATGTAAGATTCTCAGATGAATATCCATTGACAGACCAGTCAATGATCTTGGCCTCTGCTTTGTACGCTTCCACACACTCGGAACGAATGCGTTCGGTGAGTTCCTCGTCAAAAAGTTCAGGGTGCTCCTCGCGAATCGTGTTGATCAGCTTCATTCCAGCCATTGCGTGAATGAGTTCCTCGCGAGACGTATATGCCACCTGCTGAGAGGTGTCCTTGAGCATGTTGCGAAAGCGATTGAAGTAATTGATTGTGTAGAACTGAGAGAAGAGCGAGACGTTCTCTACGTAGAGCGTGAAGAGGATCAACGAATATACGTATTGCTTCTGCGCGTCCTTGTAGTACTTCTTCAGGTACTTACGCAGATACTTGACTCGGTTCTGAATCACGTCTAGCTTGAGATTCTCTTCGAAGACGTGTTCCATGTCCAATACCTTGAGCAGACGCTCATAGGCGCGATTGTGAATCACCTCAACGTTAGCCATGACGTAACCCATATCGACGATTGACGGATGAGGTAGATTCTCTCCGACCTTGGCCCAGAAAGACTTGACGGCCACTTCAATCTGCGCCACGGCAGAAAGTGATCTGGTGACCATATCTTTCTCTTGCGGATTCAGATTGACACGAAAGTCTTGTAGGTCTGACTGAAAGTTGAATTCTTTATCGGTCCAGAATCCACCGTGCATTGCTTCAATGAATTCATTTGTCCAGGGGTATCGATCGGGTAGGCGGGAGATTTGTTCTTCGAATATCATAGTGTTACCATTTATATCAGGACACAATTGTACCACACTTTCTGGCGAAAGTAAATAAAAAAATTGCATGGAAGTTAATCCATGCAATTTGAGAGCTACGATCTAAAATGTTATCGATTCTTCAAACGAACCATGACATCTTTGTTATCATGCAAAATATCGCCCAAAAGATCGGCGCAGTAATCATACCATTCCTGATCTGAGATTTGTCCACTTTTCATCTGATTGTGCTTCTTATTGTATTCGGAAGACAACTGATCTAATGATTTTTCTGCCTCAGTAATTAGCACTTTCTTGGCAGATTCGTGGAGTTTCATTTGATTGCTATTAAACCGTGTAGGAGTGAACGAGCTTAAATACGCCGCTCAGATTTTTGTAACCAATTGCCTTGACTTGCTTACAATGAGCCAGGTAATCCTGAGCATCTTTCAGCGTCTTGAATCCATATTCAGTGATGCCATCATAACCAAGATTCTCCAGGACCATGAACTGATGAGAGCGAAGTTTGTTATTATCAAATGCGAAGGAAATGATCGAGCCCGGAGGGAGAAGATCGTAGGTGTGAGGAGTGCTTTCCTCAGCTTCAGCAATTAGGACTTTCTTGGCGGTTTCGTTGAGTTTCATTGATTGTTGTCTTATTTATAAGATTATTCGTTTGAGGCGCGCCGACGAATTGCGCGGAGTGCGCCGTTGGCAGAGTTACGCAGAATGATCACGCCGGAACGATTCTTCTTGGCATACTCATAGATCCCACGTTGGACCTCATCATTCATATCCAGAAACCGTGACCAGCGTTCAAAGCGAACGCGACCTTTTTGAAACTTATTGAAGACCGCCTCGTCTACGTCGAATTCCTTGTACTTACGTTTGGAACCGAGCACGGGATCAAAGTTCTGCACGGACGCGGTCGTGGTACCAACTGCGGGAGTCGGCGCTCCACCGCCCATGGCACCTGAACCAGTATCTTCTTTGCGTAATACTTTATTGCTCATATGTTCCTAAGGATCTTGGCTATATTTATGTCCACTGTGACTTCTAGATATTCAGTTTCTGGAAGATACTTTAGGAATATCAAGAATGTCTTTAGAACTGGCCATAAGTCTTTATCAACTTTATGAAAGGTCAACTTATTGGCAACCGGTATTGGCCACACATTATAAATTGCAATCAAATGATTCAGAACTAAACGTTCGCGAATCTCACCAGTATCCCTATACCGGCGAAGCAATCTTTTCAAGTACTTAAAACGAAGTAAATCATCATAAAATTCTGCTGCATCCAGACACTGTTTATTACAATAATTCCTGGCAGAAAAGAATTCAAAATCTTTATCATTTTGTAAGTCACCATGATTAAATGTCATGTATGAATTTATATCACTTAGATTTGCGTGCCCACAAATCCAATGCAATGGGCAGGAACTCGTCAGGAGTGCGCGCCTCTAGCAGTTGCCGGACAAGCTCCTGGACAACAACACCATTATTCGAATCTTCAGACGCTTCTACTAGGACGCCTTGGACTACATCTTCAATTGATGCAGGACGACGTTCCATAAATATGGTCAATCAAAGAACGACACCGGAGTACAAAACAATGTGCCAGTACCAGATGTAATCGTATCGGTCGAAGCTTTACGAATATAGGTCTCGACGTAAGGAATTATCGTGATTGTCCCGAGTGTAGTACCGCCAGAATCTTTAATGGTAGCAACCGAGGGACCACCGCTCAAAGTAACCACGGTACGCACCAAAATTGCAGAACTAACTGTATTGGCCGTTGTTACACTTACTTCAGATCCGATTATATTTAATGCGCGCATGATTGATTAAATTTTGAACTTGCCTTCCAAGGTGGCGGTAGTGGCAGCAAAGCCCTTGGCACGAAGAATGTCTTCGATGTTTTCAGGTTCCTGCGAGGCAGCATATTGATCCAAAACGTATTGGAATTGATTCTTGTTGGCACTAGTAGTGACAATCACAATCATGTGATTCATATTTACTTCAAAAGCATTCAATTCTTCCCAGCTAAAGGATTCAACTGACTTGGCTTCAGTGAGCGGCTTGGCCGTCAGGACCGAGGCGATTGACTGTTCGATTGCTGTTTCTTTGCGTTCCATATTATTATTACTGTTATTTATCGATACGATCGGCGATTTGTTTTTGGTGCATGTCCCAGAACTGAAAGATCTCCTCGGCCTTATCGGCTTCGAGTCCCAGATCTTCCTTGCTACCACCCGAATGCAGCTTTGTGATCTCTGACTTATGATTCTTCAGGTAAAGGTCATCAAACTTATCGAAGGCCTCACCGCCCTCGGCCTCCGTTAGGAGGACAGTTTTAGCTGCTTCGTGCAATTGCATGAGAATTACTTGGCTTCGTCGGCCTCGGGCTGAGCTTCGACTTCGGTCGCTTCGTCAGTATCGACATCTTCGAGCTTTTCAGCCACATCAGCTAACATGCTATAAATGGCTTTGAGCTTAATGCTCATGCTATTTTGCGTAGCATTATCATGTCGGCGATCAACCATTCCAGCAACACGCTTAGCCGCATCTTCACAAGCATCGGCCCAATCAGAACAGCGAGTTGCTTCATTCACGGCACCTTCACCCAGATAGGTCTTCAATTCGTCACTGTAAGAGGCAACAAACTTCTTGATCTCGTCGGAGGCTTCCTCGCCGTTCATGGCGGCCTTGATCGCAGCCTTGTTGTCGTCGGCGAACTTCTTGTCAAAGTCAGACATGGCTTCTTCACCCAGCATAACGCGGAGGGAAGCTTTCTCGATGGCCGAGAACTGTTTCAGTGATTCAACTTTCAATTTAGGCATAGGATCAGATGCGGTAGCGCCGCGTTTCGGGGGTTGTGCTTTCGGATTCTTATTACCGGTCGTATCAGGCAACGATTGACCTGCCGGATTGTTTTGTTTAGAGGGAGGAGTTGCTTTGCCCGGCTTAGAACCGGTTGTGTCGGCCAGAGCTTCACCTTTATCGGAGGCGCCTTGACCAGCGGACGGCGCAAGAGCTTTCTTCACGCCCTTGTTAGCATTGTTGGCCAGCTCTTCGGCATCTTCTTGGCCGTCGATCTTGACCACCTTGCCGCCCTTACCCATAGGACGGGTAGGCTCAGCAGAAATTTCAGCAGCGGCGTCTTGCTTCTCGCCAGAGTAGCCGGATTGCTTCAGGTCGTGCAAGGCTTGCCAACGACTATCTTTGGGAGAGACCAATGTGTCATCGATGCCCTTGGCGCCGAGGATATTGGCTTCATTCACAGAGTCTTTGAGCAGCGACTTGACCTGAGCAGCGGCAATCGCAGATTTCTTAGAGAGGCGCTCAATGGCAGCCTCGATGTCTTCTTCGTAGTCTTGATCCAAAATGCCGAAACGATTGAAGATCGCTTGAACCTTATCGGAGATCTCTTCGTCAGACAAAGCTTCTTTGACTTCTTCAGGATTACAGGTCGTGCAATCAGGAGCGCCGCAGGTACAGGTCTCTTCGCCCTCTTCCTTCACGTCATTGCATTTGCAATCAGTGCCACCACACGTACAGGCCTCTTCGCCCTCTTCCTTCACGTCATTGCCCTGGCTGTCTTCAGCATTGGCAACTTTCGGGCCGGGATGTTCGGCAGGAACGATCTGATCGGCGCCAGTATATTCCGCGCCAGATTCTTCAGCAGTCATCTGCTTATCGATTGCTTCATCATCGGCAGAAGAATCGCTCTTTTTATTAACATAGACGGGAGTCATACCCATCTGAGCAGGAAAGGCTCCAGCGGAGTCTTCGCCCATAAGGATTTTCCTGGCCGCTTCGGCAATTGCCTGAGTGAGTGGATCTTTTTGAATCATAAGGTTACTTCTATTTATTAGTTTGAGAGTTTACTCTGTAGAGAATATGTGACGTTTGTGCGCGGCCATTTCCGTGTAGAAACCTTCGGCCGTCTTTATGGCGTCCGATTGGCTCATTCCGGAGGCGCGCTCGGAATGATACTTTGAACGAGAGAGGTGATAGAGTTCATTGGTTGTGTACAGGTGTTCTCCTTGGGAGTTACCTGACATCGAGGCGGCGTCTACATGAAGACTAGCCGCTTTGGAATGAAACTCAGGACGATCATTTTCATCAGCCACATCAGACATACGATCGGCCAACTTAGCCACGTCCTTGTAATTGGTATCAGATTCTTCTGCTTCATCCAGACGAGGAGTACGCGCAATGACCTCAGCCGTGGCTTCACCAATTACGATAGAAGCGGCCTGGGCAATCGATAGCGTAGTATTGTCTGGAGTAGTGAACATCTTATTACTTATGCGGAATCACGTTTTCCTTTACGGCAAACCAAGCTGCGGCCGCCGCTGCCAATACTGATGCAATTACATACCAGAATAATTTAGTGATGCCAGATAGTGTAGTCTCAAGCTTAGTAGTACGAACATCAATATCATCCATCTGTGCATCGTGCTTGGCATACTGCTCAATGATGAACTGATTGGATTTTTCCAGTCCGACGAGTTTTTCCTCCACGCGCGCCAGAGATACAACAGTTTCGGCCAATTTATCGATCTTGTCTTCGATTCGATCAAGCCTATTTTCTGCAGTTATTACTTTAGGAGCCATGGTGTTATTATTGTTAAGTTAGTGTATTGATACTGTTCTTAGTATTATGCCAATGATATTATGATTCCGGAGTAAAGTCAACGTCATCAGACTGAGGAGCTGCCGGACCAGTGACACGCATCACGTAACCGTAGACGTCACGTAATTCCGCGTGAATGCTCGAGATCTTATCTTGAATCCACGGAGGAATTTCATTAGTAGTTTCAAAGAAATAGAACAAGTCATCGGCCATATCGGCCATACGATCTAGTTCATGGCGAGCAATGGATATTTCTTCGGCCTCTTCGGCTTCATCATTATTATCTTCCATGGCTTCTTTGATCTGATCAAGCATACTCTGAAACCTACGAAGATCGGCCTTGTAGTCATTTAACTTTTCGGCGTTTTTCTCAATCTTGATCCTGCTCTTTAGATAAGAGATCGAGGATTGCAGATTTTTCTTTTTCTTTTTGGGATCAATGGCTTCATACATTGAAGTATCCTGATCTTCGCGATCGTGACGAGGAGGACCGGTGCGAACCACATCGGCCATATTCAGATTGACGTGAACGTCCCCGCCGTCTTCGTCCGTACACCAAGCGTAGTTGGAGTTTTTCTGATCGATCTCGTCGACCACGCACCAGACGCCCCTATTTGTACGAAGTTGAGTGCCAGGTCCGATCTCCTCATCGCCGCCCTCCTTGACCACATCGGATGAAGTATTAGGACCGGCTTCAGGGGATACAACAGGACCCGTGGGACCTTCGAGACTTTCGCCTGAACCTTCATTTTTCTGTGCGGCATAGTACGCGCCCAGAGCCATCTTGATACGTTCATCTTTGGACTTATCAGCAAAGCGTTCATCAGAAGAAGCAACAAAGTCAGAGATCCATTTTTCCACCGGATCAGACTTGGAGAGAACTTCATTGACCACAGACTCATTCTTTTTGGCCTTATCCATTTTAACACGCAGGTCTGCAAGCTGCGAGCGTAGTTCCAGACGCTGGGTCTTCAGATCGTCTTTACGATAGAAGTCGTCAGTATTATTATATTGGCGTGTCAGCGACGCATATTTCTTTTGAAGAGTGTCAAGGCGCTGCTCATCGCCAGACTTAGGTGCATCCTCGGCCTCATCCACGTCAATGGGACCGGAACCATTCATAGGGCCAGTAGAAACAGTGCCTGGGGCTAGCTGACGATCTTCGTCAGCTACGATGCCTTCTTTGAGGAACGATTCGCGAATTTGCTTAAGTGTCTTCATGTGATTGAATTACTATTTATTAGTTCTGATTGTCAGCGATTTGTATAATTCCATGCGGGTCTTATATACCTATCAAGATATTTGCCATAATTGCCTTTTGGATCTTCCTCCCAATTTGTAGCAATCTCATCAGCCGCGATAGAAGCGAGAGCGTCCCAGTTTTTCCTACTCATGTAATGAGAGACTTTTTCAGGATTCTCTTCGATCCAGTCGTGAATGATCCTGGTATTATGCCATTCATCATCGATCACTTTGCTAATCTTTAGACGAATCTTATCGATTAGATCTTCCATTTTATCATTGCTCAGAATATTCTCGGCTTCGTGCAGCTTCTTGAATTTATTGAACTCAGCACGAATTGCAGTGAATTCCAAGTGACGATCGGTGATAGGATGAGCCACAACGAAGGACTCAAGTAAAGCCTTATTGCGTTCACCAGTGATGAGACCGGCCATCTTGACTTGACGAGCAAGATCCAAAGACTCAGGCACGCAGTTGGGAACAGTCTTGCCGTCCTTCTCTTTGGTGCCAATTGCTGTGTAACCTTTCCAGCAAGCATCTTCAAGGTCTTCTTTCTTATTCATCTTATTGATCTTATTTTGAATCATCTTCTTGTATGCCTCAACAGAACCATATTGACGCTTGGCATATGCCTCGGGCGGATTGGTCAGCAATCTACGAAGCTCAGCCATGTCCAGCATTCTCTGGTGCATGTCATCTTCCCTGGACTGCTTGGCCAATTCGTTATCACGGTACAGATTAGCATTCTGCTTTACTATATTCCGAATCGTGTCATTGGTAGATTCTTTCAAATCTGTAACTTTACCATTCTTATCAATAGATTTTGAATTAAGAAGAGAACGAGAACCGCCGGCATGCTTCCACCAACGATTCATAATGATATTGCCTTCAGAATCAGTATCATCATATTCATAACCAGCGCTTTTAAGATTATTGAATTGCTTTTCTTGAGCTGACGCCATTTCAGCAGATTCAACAATATTCAATTTATTTTTAAGATCTAGCATTGCTGCTTCTGGAGAATTGCCATCACCATCAATGTGAGAATTAGATTCAGATGACCGTTTGAAAAACGAACAAATCCATTCTTTACCAATTTTCTTACCACCTTGGTATTTGTCCTGATCAAACATTTGGAATGCTCTATCGCCATGCGGCGTGCTAGGAATAGAATCATGAGTGATGTCAAATATAGGGCGGCCAGAATGCATTTCAATCTTAATCTTAGCTCCCGGAAATTGTTTTAGAATCGCTTTTTTAACGTCGGCTGTAGAATAAGTATCAGAATATCCTTCATTCTTAGGAGTCTGACCAGGAGTCTCAGACTTATACTTGTTGGTTAGTTCGGTAGTTCCCCATTCATTATCGGGGCCGAGCTCTTCTTTTTTGATTGCAGGTTTCATGGGGTTGGTTTTATTATTAGATGAGGTGAAAGAATGGGACCCAAGCGACTTCTTGAAATGCAACGGCTCCATTCAGATTCTTAAAGATCTTGAATGAACGCGCGTACTTGGGATCCAGTTTGTCCAAATTCGTCAGGGCTATTTTGATCTGAGAAGGCTTGGTCATTTCTGAGCGTTCGTCATACTTGTCAATGTAATACAAACCTTTGCCGCCGGCATTATTATATGCATCGGTCGCCCAGCCTTCTTTGAGAGCCATGACGTCCTTGAGCCAACGTTTCTTGGTCGACTTATCGGCCGATTCAGTCACGACAAAATTAGGGCCGCGCTCAATTACATTGACAGCCTCACCGGTCGCGGATACCATGACGCGTTCGCCGATCAGGAATGCTTCGCCCTTGACGAACTTCTCACGAGTCTCGGATACCGTGGGCAATTGAATGTGTGTACGAAAGTCAACGGTCTCCTTGAGACCCATGCGTTTGCGCAGCAGATTGAACACCTCGGTTGCATCACCGAATCCATGAGGCAGACCCTTGGAAAATTCTTTGAAGTTGCCCTTGGCAGCGGCCTCACGCATCTTGGAGGCAGACATTCCCTCGACGCCTTCGGCATCAGGATCACGCTCACCGGCCGACACGACCACAATGCCATCAGGAAACTTATAGTATCCCATCGCCATCTTGACGCCGTTGTACTTATTCAACAGTCTTTCAAACTCATCGACGCGATCGGATCCGACTACCACGTTCAGACGAGTGAAGCCGTCGGCATATGCCTTACTTGCGATGTCCAGGATCGTGTTGATCTTCTTGTCCAGAATGATCGAACGAGCATGATGCGGAAACATCTTTCGAAGCAACTTGACCTTCTCCTCATATTGCAGAGGATTTTTCTGAGCATCAACTGAGTGCGAGGCATAGATGCGATAGCCAGTACGACCGACTGAGGCCGTCTTGTCTAGCAATTTGCCATGACCCACGGTCGGCGGATTGAAGCGACCAAAGGTGACTGTGATCTCCTTGATTGCTGCTTCGACGAACTGTGAAAATGTCTTGATGTTTCCCATAATGTAGAGGTGGCTTATTTCTGCTCTCGAAGTGCTCGGCGCTTCTGGCGTGCCTCTACGCGAACGGGATTATCTCTGCGAAGTGGTGCTGGAAAATCATATTCATCGCTCAAGTGACGTTTGCGGTATTGGTACGCAGCTTGGCCCAACTCGTCATCCCACGATTTGTCGGTATAATCGACTGGAATCTCGTCTTTGAATGTAATGTCTTTCTCGTTGCCCATAAAGTATAACGTTATTTATATGTTGACTTATCTCTGCCAGCCCTTAATGATCTCAGGATTAAAATTGGCATAGGAGAAAGCCAGGCGATCGACGAGCTTCACCGCTCCGCCCTTTAGATGATCGATGGCCACAAAGCCCTCATGCTTGGTGACCTTGAAACCGTCAGAGGTACGAAGGAACGTGGACATCGACGTGAGCTTACTCAACTTAGAAATGAGCAGGTTCTTGGCCACAATCAAAGCATTCTGCAGTTCGAACACCAGTTCCAGATTAGGAAGGTTTTCAGCAGAGAAGAACTGGAGGCGGTGATTTAATTTTGCATCGACTGCTTGCTTACCAGCCTCGGTCTTACGAGCCGCGGCTTCCTTGGCAAACTTCTCCTTCATCCAGGCGATCAGCTTGGTGACGTGCGTCCTGGGAGAAGAGATCGATTCGCCCTTGCGAACCAGAGTGTTATTGAACTGCTCGATCATCGATGCAAGTTCCGAATCAGATTCAATGGCCCTCAGGGTCGTACCAGAGATCTTCTGAAAGATCGTACCGGCCAGTGATAGTGCGGCCGTGACTTCTGCGGTCTCATGGGAAGTCATGGTCGCCGTGCCTGACAGATCATGTAGTACCGCATCCTGATACCAGACGCTCGGAGTCTTCTTGAAGCCGGTAACATTCACGCCATATGACGCCTTCAGGCTCTCAAACGACTTGCCCGTATAAGTTGTGTGAAAGACGATGCCGAGTTTGGCAGATTTGATCTTCTTGCCCGTCTCAGAATCTTCGGGTACGGCATAGACAATTGTATTCGGATGAAAAGTGACGTACTTGTCTCC
>Ga0214919_10001585_pt1 | contig 36913 bp, 27 predicted proteins | sample LL1503_MetaG_FD_177994 | JGI IMG/M metagenome (GOLD analysis project Ga0214919, IMG submission 177994) | Freshwater microbial communities from Lake Lanier, Atlanta, Georgia, United States - LL-1503 | ecosystem: Environmental > Aquatic > Freshwater > Lake | place: USA: Georgia | collected...
CCAAATCCTGTAATAGTGCAACAACAACAACCAAATCCTGTAATAGTGCAACAACAACAACCAAATCCTGTAATAGTGCAACAACAACAACCAAATCCTGTAATAGCGGCACAACAACCAAATCCTGTGGTAGTGCAACAACAACAACCAAATCCTGTAGTAGTGCAACAACAACAACCAAATCCTGTAGTAGTGCAACAACAACAACCAAATCCTGTAGTAGTGCAACAACCTAATCCTGTAGTAGTGCAACAACAACAACAACCTGAAATTGCTATAGCGGCACAACAACCTAATCCTGAAATTGCTATAGCGGCACAACAACAACCAAATCCTACGGCTGCTAGCTTAATATTCAAAAATGTAACTATTAAACTTAAGCCGACTATTGAGATCGATCAGTTTTTACCAAAAAACGTATTAATCCCCGCATTTCCCGTGGAAAATGACAATAATAACTATGATGTTACACGTGTGCAAAAGTTTATAAACGCATTAAAAGTTGGATTTAATGCGCAATTATTATGTAATCCTAATGAACAAAGATATAGCGGAACATTTAGAACCCTATTTAACTTTACACTTGATTCGTCTGTTAAATTTACATCAGATTTTGTATTCACTAATTTTAAATTTATTTCTGCTGATTTTTATACCGAATTTTTTGGAACTTCAGCTATGGAAAAAATATTTGGATGCGTATCTATAAACGATAAGGATGATAATCAATATTTCACCTTTTCTAAATTTACAGTGTTGGTTCAAAATGACACCAATGAAGGGTCAACTGGCCCGGGATTTATTGAAAACAATTTTGATATCACAATTGCACCTGGACAACTTCCTGCACCATCACAAGCGGAAAAACCAGTAATTGTAAAACCACTATTTGCAATGCCTGCAATACGATCTTATTCTGACATATCAAGAGAAATAGACTTTAAACGTATACTTTCTCAAATAAGTGAATACTATACGAAATCTGATGATGATGACTGTCGTAGGTTTTTAATAATTCTTAAATATTTAGTTAATAAAAATAAAGATAAATTTTCGAATGAGGAGATCAAAACGATAAAAGATAAACTTATTAATAATTTTTACACGTGGCTTGGTCTAAAAGAAAGGATGCCTGATGGCTCTACCGGAGAAGCAAACGCAAGCCAGATGTCTCATATGTTTTATGATATTGTTAATAAAACACCAAGCGTAGGGGTGTGGCGTAAAGGTGTTATTAAACTTAAACAAACAGAAAAAATACCAGATTCTTTTTCTATCTATAAAAAAAAATTAGGCGATTTAAAATATAATCAATTTATTGAGTTTTTAAAAACAGGATTTACAGCAACATTATTCACGGAAAGTGAAGTTAGTAACAATCCGTCAAGCATGGAATTAATTCGAAATAAAGATAATGTAATTTTTTTGGCACCTTTTGTATTTAAGGATATTATTAAACAAGAAACTAAAAAAACAATGTTATCAAGAGTGAAATCTGTTTTAAATTTTACCCCTGAAAAGACAAATTATGATTATTTACAACTTTTTTTTGGAAATAGCAAATCTCTGGATATGGGTTCATATAGTAGTTTTTATAACTGTTCGAATCCAGAGATTTTTACCTTTGAACCAACACCTACCACTGCTACAACAAAAGTAGGAGGACGAAAAACAAAATCAAAAACCAGAGCAAATACAAAATCAAAGACCAGAGCAAATACAAAATCAAAGACCAGAGCAAATACAAAATCAAAGACCAGAGCAATAACAAAAACAAAGCCAAAACGTAGCAATAAAAATCCACAAAAGGCTACACGACGATGTCAACAAAAATAAAACTTGGGCGAAATAGAAAATATATTCTTATTATAGCCATGAAAAACTCTTCGCCAAAACTAATAATATTAGGTAGTTTAGCCATTGTTTCCATTATAGGACTAATATATAATCACTATAAAAAGAGGGAGGGATTCGAGATAAATCTACAATACTCACCCGATAAGGATGTATCCGATTTAGTAAAAAATGCCGAAATTCCACTCAATATTTTCCAAACATGGCATACAAAAAATCTACCACCAAAGATGAGGCATTATGTAGACAAATTAATCTCAGACAATCCCGAGTTTACACACTACCTCTATGACGATAATGACTGCCGCGAATTCATCGAAAAATTCTTCCCACCGACCGTGTTAGATGCTTACGATCGTCTCATTCCTGGTGCCTACAAAGCCGATCTATGGCGATGTTGCGTGTTATATATTCATGGCGGCATCTACCTCGACATCAAGTATCAATGTGTCAAAGGATTCAAGTTGATTGCTCTCACTGAAAAAGAATATTACGTAAGAGACCGAAAATTCGATGAAGTAGGCATCTATAACGCACTCATGGTATGCAAGGCGAAGAGCGACATCATGATGAATTGTATCCGTAAAATTGTGGAGAATGTTGACAAAAAATTCTATGGTAAAAATCCCCTTCAACCAACAGGGCCACAATTGGTGAATAAATTCTTCACTCCAACAGAAATTCAAAATCTAGAATTGGCTCTTGATGTTACCGGTGAATTTATCAATTATAAACGCGGTCTAAAAGAATTTCACATTTTATATATTTATCCAGAATATAGAGCCGAACAAAGACTGATGGCCAAAACGAAATATTATGCAGAACTATGGCACGCGCGAAATATTTACACGTTTTAGTAATAACTTATTATATCATTATTATTTATATAATGAGTTCTGGACAACAGCCTGTCGCATCTGGAGGATTTGGATGCGTATATAGACCTGCGCTTGCATGTAAAGATGATAAAGATACAAATGATGATACCGTCTCTTATGATAATAAAGTGACAAAATTAATGACAAACGATGCTGCAGAAGAAGAACTGGAAGAATATAAATTAATTAATATCGTGGATCCAGATGCTCAATATTATCCTGGTAAGCCTGAACATTGTTATGCAGCTAAAAATGAGACACAAATAGCGGCTGCGAAAAACTGCGAAATAGTAGAAGATGAAGAGTTTTCAGATGATGAAATATTCGATGAGTTCTCATTGCTTCAATTAAAAGATGGTGGTATGGATCTCCTGAAATTTGGAGATGCAGTTGAAGGTTGGCCAGTAACTGCTGAAAATGTTAATAAGATCATGGATTTTTGGAAGGCTGCTAAAAATTACTTTGATGCGATTTTAACATATAAAAGGTCATCCATTATACACCACGATTTAAAGGCTCAGAATCTATTATATAATCAAACAAATAATCGCGCTCTAATTACTGATTTTGGACTTACTGTAACATTTTCAGATGAACTTATTAATGCAAAAAACAGCAACAGATTAGGATGGACATGGTTTAATTTCCCGGTAGAAAGGTTTCTCTATTCACCAGCAAATTATGAGAAATATGTATTAGAAAAGGGTGGTAGTATCAATTGGGAAACTCAGGTGAAAGAAAATTCAAGTCTCGAAAAAACGTTATTAGATCCAATCAAGTGGTTTCGTTTCTACTCTAATATAAATAAAACCAAAGAAGAAATAATAAATGAATTTCAGTCTTTTTGTGTAGAAGAAAAGGCGAGATATGAAGCATCTGAATCGCCAAGTTTTACTGAAAAATATAACGAATTTTTGTCATTGTCGATCACTAAATTTGATACATATGGATTAGGGTTTGCACTACTAACGTTTTATAATAAATGCAAACACCTTATTACTAGACAAAGTGTGTCAGTTCAATTAGAATGGCTCTTCCTTTCTATGGTAGATGTCTCTTGTTATAAAAGACCTACTGCAGACAAGGCGTTGGAAGAATTCGAAGCTATTCTAAAACTTATAGATAAGGCAGACATGCAAATATATTTTGTCTATGGATCGGGATGTAACCAAGAACTTACAGAAGAGACAAAGGCTCAGCAACAGGCAAATTATGCTAAGTTAGCTGATATTGATCCTGAAAATGTCTTTATTAAATGTCATACTACGATCAGTGCAGTAGACAATATTGTAAAAACATGGTTTGGTAGAGCCCCATTAGATGATAATGAGTTTGTAAATGATCTGTATGCTGAACTACAAGGAAAAATAAATGAAGGAATCAAAATCCTTTTGTTTGGACATTCCTTCGGTGGAGCTATCGTAAATAGAGTAGCTATGTTATTCAATAATGATGCTAAAAAATTAGAACAAAAAAAATGGAAAGATTTTGCAAATAAAACCGGGTTCTATTATCAATTGCAAATGGCGACCTTTGGTAGCATTTATATTGCACCCGCAACATCCGTTGACTACATGAACATTATGAACTATATGGCTATAGGTGATGTTGCAATAAAATTAAATAAAATGACAGAACCACCTATTGATGCAAAGACATTCGAAAAATTTTTGATATCTACATCTCAATATTATCTTACAAATGATAAGAAGCAAGCTAAAAAATATAATAACGCAATATCTTACGCAGAACAAGATAAATGTCTAGCATTGGTTGAAACGTTTAAAAAAAAATATCCGCGATCCGGTCTTTTGGCAAATGGCGACGTGGAGGTGGGAATACAAAGGTATCTAAATGTTCATAATGGCAGATTATGTAATCTTTACCAAGTTGGTTACATTACATGGTTATATCTGTATAAAAATATACCTCCTTTTCCTTCATCAGAACCATTATATGAACCTCCAACTTTCTTGAAGCGTGGACTGTTAGTTGGTAATACGAATGAATGGACCATCCATAATAGTTACGGCGATACGTTCATCAGTTATCTACTTACACGACGCAAAGGAAGAGAACCATCGAATCGAATACCATCAGATGAAATATATACCATTTCTGCAGATTACCCCGCAGAAGCTTATTTTGTCAATTATAAATCAAAATCAAAACTGTGGGGGCAAAATGGTGGAACCAAGAAGATGGGTAAGAATAAGAAAGGTAAAACGCATAAAAAAGCAAAACGAGTTACTAGACGATGCAATAAGAGAAAATGATGTATATACTCGGAAAAGGATTCATAATAATAAAAATAATTATGTCAGATACTTACTCGTCAGTTTATAAAAAATATAGTATTTGTATAGTATATAATGAAAAATATTGTTACTGTTTTTTCAGGAAGAAAGGCCAACATTCAGATTCTAAAAAAATATTTAGAAAAGGCACTAGAATTAAATATAATTCATGAAGTTCATTTTTGGAACTACGCAAAAAATTCACATGACGAAGAGTATTTAAAAAGTATTAGCAATTTAAAAAGATCATCCTCTTTCGAAAGTGGAAATTATATGTTGATCACCCCTGTAGTATCAAACAATTCTTTTGAATTAAATGTAAAAGCGCCCAGCGATATACATATTAAAATAGCAAATGCCGATACAGAATATGAAATCGTTTTAGGCGGATGGAATAATACGAAATCTGTTATTAGAGAAAACGGCAACGAAATTTGTAGTTTAACACAAGATGATATAGCAGACTGGAGGAATTATAATACTTTTAAGATTACAATTAATAATGATATATTGAATATAGCAAAGAATGATGAATTATTGATGTCCCAGAAAATTCAACGTAATTTTGTAATGAAACACATATATTCAAAAACGGGGTTTTGTTCTATAGGAGATTTCATGTATAATACGACTCAAAATAAAGGATTTTACTTTATGGATACATGTGAAAAAAGTTGGCGTTGTTATTATAAACATTATTCCAATAAAAGTTTTGAGAATGACATTATCATGAAATGCGATGATGATATTATTTTTATTGATTTGTATAAATTACCTAAATTTATAGATTTTGTTAAAAATAACGATTACGATCTAGTATTTGCAAATACACTTAATAATGGCGTTTCTGCTTATTTTCAACAAAATAAATATAATTTAATACCGAAAGAGCTGATGGATTTAGAATATCCAAATGAGGGATTTTGTGGTTCACTATGGGAAAGCGGAAAAAAAGCAGAAGCCCTACACGATTTTTTTATTGAAAATTATGAAACATTTTTAAATTATGAGTATAATAATGAAATTATCCCGATAGAGACTAGGTTCAGTATCAATTTTTTTGGCTATAAAGGAAGTAAATGGAATAAAATAAACGATTGCTATCGAGATGATGAATATAACTTAACCGTGAAATACGTTAAATATAAAGAATTTAAAAATATTCTTTATAGTGATTTTTATGTGTCACATTTGTCTTTCTATAAACAAAATCAAACGGGCATTGATTTGAACAAGCTTACAGGTAAGTATGATAAGCTATTTCATAGTATAGAAGAAAAGGGGCGGTTCAATTTACAACCTTAATTCATAGGCAACGTCATCTACTCGGAACATAAAAAAGTCATCTATTCGGAACATGGAAAAAGTTATCTATTCGGAACAGAAAAAAGTTATCTATTCGGAACATAAAAAAAGTTATCTATTCGGAACATAAAAAAGGTCATCTATTCGGAACAAAATTGGGATTGTAACGTATTGCGTTCAAAAGTCGCACTTGTTTTTTCGCCTTCTCTAAAGTGGTGCATTTTGAAAATACGCGGCGTTTTGTAGCACGATTCTTCTTCGTCATTGCATTTTTAGCCTTTTTTGATGTTACGCTATAGCAGGATTTTCCTCTTACTTTTCTCAATTGGTAAGGCATATTATATATGATTCATTAGATATTATAATGTATCATATATATATATAATGGCATTGACTACACAAATAAGATTAAATGAGGAGATTATGAATGTATACGATAGTATCAAGGAATGGCGTAGCTTTGATAATGGGTATACGAATTGTCAATACAGTTTTTTTTATACAAATATCGAAGAGGTAAACCGTCGGTTTAGGGAAAACATGATAGCATTCCTCAAAGAGGATGGCTCTATTGATCTCTCTTCTTTTGGAATCTCAGATGAGAACCTAGAGAATTTAAAGGATCTACAGTCAAAAATGATAGAAATTGAAGAGGACGGAGATGAAGATTTTGTCGAGAAATTTATGTATGAATTAGGTCTGATAGTGCGTAGATATGATGGTCATACGATTGATCAAGATACTTATATTGAAAGCGATAACGAAGAGAATAGTGAATATTATGATGAAGATTATCAAGATATTACTGAATTAAAGGGAGCTACTAGTAGTAGCGCTTTTTTGACAAAAATGCAAGCCCTGTTAAGTAAAGAAGATATGGATTCTCCTTTTGGACTTGATTATAGCGGTATGGACGTTGATGCATCCACCTATTTTACATTTATTTATAAAATGTTACTAAAATCTATGACTCCTGTTGTTGGTGGTGGCAAAACGAAGCGAAAACGTTGTAAACGGGGTTCTCGTAGAAATCGGTTGACAAAGCGCTGTCGCAAATACAGCAGGCTTCGAGTGTAAATAAATTATAATAATATATTATAATTTATTATTATAATATATATATATGAATAACTCCTGCGTAACAGAAAGTAACATATCGTATATATCATATAATGGCCAAGGTGCAAAACCAGGTGGGAAACATAGTGAAAAAGAATTCCTCGATATAATGAACAAAAATAAAACCTTTAAGAATAAATGTAGAGAAAAGTTTCATATAGAGGGGTTTTTAGAACGCTGTAATTTACATGAATATGTAGCCTATTCGGGTGCAAAAATAGAATATAATCCAACTCTTCCTGTAAATTTGAATCTGCCACCGCTTGGAGATATTCCTGCAGAATCAAGTTTATCACAAGCGTCAGAGTTAGCAAGAACCACGTTAAAAAACATAAATAATTTGTTAGAAGAGATCACTGCTAATGGTGTTTCCATTGGAAATTTGAACATGAACTATCAAAAAGAGTGTTTAGAATATTTCAAAAAAAAATTTATAAAAGACGTTTTTTCTTTACAAGAAAAAGAAATTAAAAAGAAAAATAATATCATCAATAACTTAGTAAATTATCATTTGAAATTTAATATAATAAAAATTGATGGAATCCTTTATAAGAAGGTATCATTGTTATATGAATATGGATTCTTTATGGGAGGACCAACTGAAAAACCTTTATGTCCAGAAAAACTTAAAAAAATGTTGGGTTTAGAAACCATGAAGGGCGGGCGGCCACTAACACGTTGCAAACGGGGTTCTCGTAGAAATCGGTTGACAAAGCGCTGTCGCAAATACAAACGACGCGTTTAGATGATTATATAATATAATTATATTATATATGACTTTAGTGCAAAATCCAGTTGCGTCCATAGTAGCAAATCCTGCTGCACCCATAGTAGCAAATCCACCTGCACCCATAGTAACAAATCCTGTTGTTCTTCCTGCAGGTGCTATACCTGAAGCACAAGAGTTGGTTAAGAATATTGATATTTTGATAAGAGATGTTAAAAAACAAAAATCAAAACAAATGGTTAATTGCTTTCAGGAATAAATTTATAAATGATGTGGTTAAGCTTAATGTATGGGCAATAAAACAAAAAAATAAATTTATAAAAGCTTTAGGAAACCGTTTTAAAAATGGCGGTTTATATACTGCCGGTTTGATTCCTGGAAGAACAAGTAATACATTAATGTCTAATATTGATTTTTATGAAATGTTAGAAAAAATGCAATTAAGTTTTGGAGGAAAGACAAAACGAAAACGTTGTAAACGGGGTTCTCGTAAAAATCGGTTGACAAAGCGTTGTCAAAAATATAACAGGTAAACTAATCGCAAATATAAGAAGCTAATCTAATCACAAATACAAGAGGTTCCACCCGTAGTTACCACAGTAGATAAAACCGTAGAAATATACATTTGACCACCATAGGTCACTGCCGTCTGATATAATCCATCCGAAGAAACGGATACACTTTGCCATTGGAGACCCTGCAATGCCGGATCTGCAATCGCTTCCCATGTCACTCCATAATCACGCGATACAAATACGCTTCCACCTTTTTCCAAAGCCGTTTGATATTGTCCTGTTGCCGAAATAGAGATTGACTCCCATAATTTATCGGTTACTATCGGATTGTCTACAAATAACCAAGTTTCACCAAAATCATTGGACACATAAATTTCACCACCATTCTCAATGGCCGTTTGGTAATGACCATCCGACGACATGGCTACTGAATCCCAGTTTCGATCATCCAAATTGTTTACTGGGCTCACATTGGTCCACGTCTCTCCATAATCGCTTGAAATATAAATATTTTCGGTAACAATAGTTTGATAACGGCCATCATAAGACAAAGCCGCACATGCAGTCGGAAAGGCTTCTACTGAAAAATAAAGATCACTCGTGTTATCTATCGGTGTCCAGGTTTGTCCATAATCATCAGATAAATATACCGTATCTCCACAAGACACCACTGTCTGATATTGACCGGTCAAACAAATAGAAACAAATATTTTCGACGTTCCTCCAGTAAATGTGGAATGCCAAGTGGAACCATAATCGTTCGAAACATAAATCGATTGACCATTGCTCGCTGTTTGGTTCTCACCTGTAAACGAAATAGAAACACTATTTGTAGGTGAGTGTCCAATACCATGCACTTGAGACCAGCTCATACCATGATCTTGTGTTGTATATATATTTCCACTTTCATCAATAGCGGATTGATATCGACCCGTAGAAGAAAGCGAGATGGAGAGCCAATTATTGTTTGGACTATTGTTACTAGGGTCTGTGCTATTAATGCCTGGCACGAGTGTCCATGTTGTTCCGTAGTTCAAATAATTTTGCACAGGCGTGTTGGTCAAAATTAAAAGGATCGGGAACGTAGTCGTTTGCGTAATATGGGACCGAGAATAAGTCGTTCTTCTAACCACATTATTACGCGTCCAATTCAATTTATTACGTATAGCATCTAGGTAGCTTGGTCCCACATTATTAATTGGCAAAATCGATTCTGTCTGTATATTTACAGACAAAGTGATGGTAAAGCCATTGGGTATATAAATCAAATCTCCAGCAATAAATCCATCAATGATACCATAATTATAAACAGCCGGATCTCGATTATTAAATATATTTCCATCAACGACCCAGTCTAACAAATTGTTAATATCACTAATAGTGACGTATCCCGATAAATCCGATACAAAACTGCCTTGCATATTAAAGGTAGAACTGTTAATAACTTGTAAATATGCACTTGCATCAAATACACCGCCATTAACACTAAAGGTTTCCGCGTTGGAAAAGAGCGACATGAATCCTCCAATCGATCCAAAATAAGTGGATACAGTCTTATTAAAATCTTTATATAATGTCGCCATTTTACCCATAGACACAACACTCTGGTAATTAATTCCATCAATAAAATCACACGCACAAAGTTTAATACTATCTGTATATAGCTTTTCTGTTATTGGATTAAACCAAGCCTGAATCGTGCGTGAATTTGACGGGTCTTTCATAATAGACAATTTTTTATTCATCGTTTGCACACTGAACTTCAATTGTATTGCATCAGTCACGTCATATTTATTTAACAGATCCGGCGTTTTCAACATAATTTCATTAAACCCTTGTTGCACTGTATATCCACCACTGCCATCAAACGCATAGCACGGTCCACTATATAGGCCATTTACCGTTATGTGTGGCGGTAAATAAGAAATAGACATGATTACTACTATATCTAGTTACAATTATTCATGCAAAAAACTAAATAGGATCAGATCGGTTAATATTACGCGGTTGTCAAATTCGTTAATCGGATTACCAAAGGCGCTGTCAATACGCGTTGAATTTGAGTTCTCGATGCTGACGAAGATTCTGAATAATAACTGCTTAAATTATTATTATACTTGGTAACAAAACTACTCATTTCATTCAAGTTAGCTACATTAGTAGGGCCAATATTATTGATGGGTAAAAGGGCTTCTTGGTCAATAGCTAAAGTGAGGGTTACCGTTGTTCCAGACGGAATCAAAATTAAATCACCATCTAAAAACCCGTCTTCTAAACCATAGTTGGCCCTGTTGCTAACATCAGATGCAGTAGTCCCATTTATCGGATTGCGGTTTCCAAAGACATTACTGTCCACAGCATAACGTATAAGATTATTCACATTGTAGATCGTAATGGTTCCCGTGACTTTACTCACATAAGCGCCACTAGGATCTACTAAATATTCAGTAATCAGGTTCATAAACGCATTGGCATCAAAGAGACCGTGGTTGTAATCGTAACTTGTATTGTAGGAAAAGAGTGATGCAAACCCACCCGCATACCCAAAATATGTATTTACATAATAATTGAAGTCAGTATACATGCTCGAATAGGTGCCTACCGAAATGACTTGTGCAGCGGTCATGCCTGCTACAAATTCATCGGCTGTTAATGTAATCGTATCTACAGGGTAACGATCTAGTGCAGGATTGTAGGTGGTTTGTGTAATATTAATGTTATTCGAATCTTTGGAAACTCCTAATTTAGTATTAAAGGTTCTCACATCAAACAATACCTGAACTGCCTGAGTAATATCATACTGAGTAATTGGATTTTCTATAGCTAACTTGATGGTATCAAACCCTTGTGCCATGGTATAGCCACCTTGTGCAACAATGGCATAGAAGAGACCACTATAGTAAGACGTTAATATTGGAAATGGATTTATCGATAAATCATAAAGAGAAGGAGGATTACCAGACATAGTTACAATAGGTATTGATATTTACAAATCAAATTATTATAAATCATATACTATTTTAAAGATAAGACTAAAAGAAAAATTAGATTGGTTCATTGCTAAAATACGGCCAAACTCGTCATATAATCGTATACGAAGACGCTGGATATCAACCGGACCGAAGTATTTGCGCGGTTCTGAAACCAAATTGTAATCCGTTTCCATCATTAAACTGTAGTAGGAACCACGTATGGGAAATCGGGCTAAAATATTCGGACTAAGAATAGATTGTTGAAATGCACTCACAAAATGATTGTTATTACTATTATTGAAGTCATCCACTGATAAAAAGGCATACCGAATTGCAGCGGGTTCTACAATGGTATCCGCAACATAAGACGTTTTTCCAGTATAAGTTGGTTTAATAAACCCTAAATTCCATCCTATGCGAGTGGCTACATTGGTCATATCCTGAACACCATTTTTATCGCGTGTAAAATCTAGAGTAATGCTGCGAATGTTCGAACCATAGGTTCCCTTTGGAGCCAGCGTCAATTTACCTGACCCTGAACCAGTTGCCGTGACATCCAAGGTAAACGAAATATATTCAAAGATAGAATTCCCAGTCGTCGATTCAGCCACAAATAAGGCGTTGATCTTATCAATGAAATCGAGAGAATTATAGTTGCCATCCGGAATGACAAAGCTATGGGTAATTGTCGAAGTGGGCGTGCTAGGACCCAACGTATTACCAATAGGCACATAATCAATCGACATATACAAATAATTGTTTCCGTAATATTCCGAAATTCCATAAAACGTCACTGGAAACTCAAATGCGGCTAGCTGCATCGAAACAACTTTGTTAAATTTAATAGGTAATTGTATTGTAAAATCGGAGCTTTGAGTTGAGTATAGGTTCTCGCGAAACCGAGTATCGATGTTTAGACATTTTGTAATGATTCGTGTTTTCAAAGGATTGAGAGAACCTGGTAAATAATCACTAGGAGAAGTATGAATATATTGCGTTTCTGGCTTGGTTATCAGCTCTTCTTCTCTACTTGGAGGGATCGCAGATTTTGGTGCTTCGACAATATCTAGTTGATAGCCTTTAGAGATCGTCGTCGGCACTTTCTGTAACTCACAGCGTTCTTGTATCAGCCATTCTTTGGCGACACGCAGAAACTCGAGAAGGTCTCGTTTAAATCGTTTATTAATATGTCCACTGGACAACAACTGTTCTCGTATCTCATACTCGCGGTAATCCACATCACCTGCCTTATATTTGGTCCCTTTTTTAAATCGAAAAAACGCTTCTATTTCATCTATGGTATAATTGGAGATTGTCAGATCAAGTGATTCTACCATTATATTTTACTGGATATTTAAATAGATTCATTGACACGAGTTTTTTTATCCAGGTTTACTATACTATGTCGATTACAACCTTGAAACGAAAAACCCAAGCAAAATACAATAATATGAGTGTAGGACAGCCACAATTTTCATTAAACGGAGCATACCGTAATCAGGGATACGTAGGTCAAACCATGCTCTCACGTTCTCTACCCAAAACAATGATCAAATCACATGGTGGCGCGAACGGTGCTTTTCCAATCCAACCTGTCATCTTGTCTGCAGTGACATCTCTCAATGATCATGATGTTGTTAAATCAACGGTCTTAGGATCACATGGACAACTAGCCACTAAATATCGTTGGATTACCCGACCTCAACCCTATACTACAGTCAAGCCGGATTCAAACAATCATGTTAACAATCAACACGATTATATTATGCGCCGCAGAAAACGCGCTTTACAGGTGGCCAACAGTCTCTATACCTCGCCGAAAATTGTCACACGAATAAATCCAGATATTAGCCCTAGCTATGGAGTGCCCATCCCCCTATGTGAATATACCAAACCCGAAAGTGATTTTGTTGCCATGACTCAGGGCAATTATATATTACGCATCAACGAAAATTGCACTCAAAACGATGTTGTGTTTGTGCCGAGCCCAGGAAATGGTGGACCCATTTTAGGTAGATAAAAGTAACTATTATCAAAAAAATTGAACAAAAAGGAGATTCCATGATTACTATATAGTTATCATGGAACATCAAAAAGGAGATCGAGAACAAGAGTTGAAAGACTATTTCGAATCTATGAGCGAAAAAGAGAGAAAGGCATATGAGATTGCCAAAGACCATTTAGGTATGTCTTATCAAGTGGAAAAGAGTATCGCGTTTATCGCCTATTGTAAGAAGCGTAAGGATGCATCATTATTATTAGTAAGTAGTAAATAAGTCAAGAATATTCCAAAAAAGTTTTTGGAAAATAAATCCAGAATATTATAACTCACCGTTTTTATGTTATAAGGCGAAACCGCAGCTACACCATAGAGTGACCAGAAAAATAAAAAGTATGCATATATTTGCATTCCATCCTTACTAAAACGAGCATAATTCGTATAAATAATGTAATAGTAAATGATAAATGGAATAAACCCTAATGAAATCGCAAACAATGTAGGAATGACGGAAGTTTCTCCCAAGTAACCAAAGAAAAGCATTGCCCAGTTAAGCAATAGAACCGTAACAATCGTAGAAAATTCTTTTTTCAATATTGTAAAAAGAGTAAGTGTATCGCTCGTGTTCTTTTCTTTGTGATCTAAAAATATCAAATAACAAATTAAATTTACCAACATAGTTGGTGTGGTAATTACCCAATCAAAATATCTTATCGGAGTAATATTTAAAATATCATTAAAATTAAACAACCAATATAAATAAAATAATCCTTCTACATTCTGAACAATGACCTCCAACCACATCATTTGTTTCAAAAATGAAAACTTTGGCGACACATTGATAAATAATGCGAGAACCTGAACTACCTCTGTTACTATTTGTATAACAATAGATGTATATAAGGATATATATATACTCGAATCCATTATACCATATCATTATACAATTTTTGACTCATTATTGTGATTTTTCTGTTTTCGTTTAAAGTCACTATAGGACATAACCTGTTTTTGCAGTATCGTTTCTTGAGATAGATCACGAGTGTAATTCGACGAAAAATTGTTCATAATATTTTTTTTGGTTGGTCTTTGAAGGATACTGCAATTAGACAGTCTACCTAAATGTATAAATCTATTTCTAGAATACTCCTTCTCTTTTTGTCCTTCTAGTCCTACTCCTCGTTTTTGAATCTTCATACACGTCTTCGTTGCACTTACAACTACGTCTTCAATTAGAGGTGACCTATTTGATTCTGGTGTCACTTCATCATCCACGAAAAAATGGAGACATTGAAACAAGATAACATATTTCATGGCCACAGCATTCAGCAATGAATAAGACACGCCTTGAATATCAGAATAAAACGAGAACCCCTGTTTATACGCATCATAGTGCATAATAATTGTTCCTCGGGGCGTAGATTCCATTAGCTTTCTCGATCTCCATGCAGGTTCTATGTGATTCTCTGGATCTTGCATCACTTGTTGCAAACTCTTTTGCATATAAAATTCAGGATCAACGTTGCTAGACAGTTGCTTCATTTCTTCATTGCTCTTTTCAAAATGCTTCAAAAACGCCGCTTGCCTACTAACAATATACTCCTGGGTTCTCTCTTGTAACGTGGTAACATTACTGATTTGTTCTGCCTTCTCCTCTTCTTTGCCGTGTTCTTGTCCCCATAACTTGAAGACTATCCAAAGATAAAACAAATAGATGAAAAAAAATGGATTATTATTATTATTATTATGATTATTTGCTAACATGATAAGCCAAGTATATTAGTAGTATAATATGATCTTTTTAAGCCATTTCTTTTACCTCTTCTTTTCTCAAGGCTACCAAATCATCGATTTCTTTTGTTAGGAAGGGCACTTGAATACGCTCATAGGTCTTGTAGGGATTGTCTGGATGAAGACAAACCAAGTATAAATCCGTCACCTGTTTCCCATATTTGTCTTCCAAAATACGTTTATATACATTTAGCTGCAAAGCATAGTGCCAAAAGTTGGTATCTGGCAAATGGGAGATACAGGGGGTCAACGCATACTTACCAAATTCTGGTTCGCTCTTAATCTCCTTACATCGCTTCCAATCATAGATTTGAAGCGTTCCGTCTGGGTTCTCAAAGATCATATCGATCGACCCGGATAGTCGAAGTTCTTCATAGTAGACCATCCATTCTGTGCGATATGGCTTCAACATTGGATAATCCGCTACAAAACGATTAAAGAATCCATATTCGATGCTGTCATTTTCTCGGGGTATACCATTATAATAACATTCAATATCATAGTGCATCTTTGTTCCTGCAGATGAAGCACTATCCCTATTGTCATCCCATGACTTTTTGATGTCTTCTCTGGTCATGCCATAATACTTATGACTGGGGTTGCCCCAATTTCTACCCTGCATCATCTTGTCGATGATCGCATCTGCATCAAATTCCGCAAAATGATGGTGATTCCAAGTTGTAACAGAAGTGGTCCACCCACGCTTACCCAACACGGTATAAATATGGGGTCCCTCTTCGAACGTAATGTCAGCATCGCGTGGGTGACGGTTAATTTCAGTAAGCATAGATCTATCTCTTTCTTACCATGTTTAGATAAAAAAATATAATTCAATTTTCTTCCTGCCAAAATCGCGTCTTTTTAAGCGATTACGATTTCGGTCACTGTTCCAATAACCCGCTTGATCTTCGAGTAGATAAATTGCCGCAAATGTCCATAGTTTAGGGTTGCTAATACATTCTGTTGATATCCGATGAATTGATTGTAGAGAGTCTCGCTCTTCAACAATTGCGCCTCGTTCTCCTTATACCATCCACTTACAAATACGTTATAAAACTGTTCGGCAATCTTTTGGAGAACATGATCAAATTCATGAAGGGTCAACTGTTCCCAGGATGCTGTTCGAAAGATATAATATTGAGATGGTTTGTTATCGAAAACACAAATAGGCAAATGTTCCATGTTCTCCAATGATGCGGCGAATAATTGTGTCATTGCTACGTTCAAATTCTCCTTTAATGCAATATTAATATATGTGGGAACACGCGCTATCAAACTAGCGATCCACTCTTGAAACGTCATAGTAGGCAAGTCTTTTCCTTGTTGTAGCCAATGGAGTATATCCATCTTACGGTTCTGTATCATCTTTAGTTTTTTATGATTCGACTCCAATTTATCAATACGAAGCGATTGTTGCCGAATAATATGAAACAATTCTTTCATTGTGGGTATCGGGTCGTCAGCAACATCAATGACTTCATTCCGCTGCTGTAATGGTAGATGCATAAATTTACAAACTGTTTCATGGGTTTCCAAATTCTTCTTGTAACGATAAGTCTTGTCACAATGATCACAAGTATACATGTTATAAGGATCATGATTACTGCCGTCGTAACAATTCAATTTTTTATGCGCATCTTCTAACTAAATTTAATATCAACACTTCTATATATGAGTCAATATTTTGATGAAAAAGAGCTATTTCGAGAACCTAAGACACAACAATTTGGTTCTCATATGGTCATGACCAATGTTCAAAAACAAGGTAAAACAAAATGGATCAATATTGATACGAAATATAGAGACGATTATCAAGCTTCCCAAACATGCAACTTTAACATAACCCTTCCTGAGCGCATCAACGAAGTGAAAACTATGAGTGTCCAAACGATAGAGATTCCCATGTCCTTCTATAATATTTCGGCGAATTTAGGAAATAACTGTTTCATAATCAAAAATTATTCAAATCCTTCATCGAGTGTAGTCATAAATATAGCCGATGGATATTACACGACTGATACAATTGCTACTGCTATCAATGATGCAATTAGTGGTGCGGGAGGCATTTTTACATCTTTGGTATATAGAGTTATCGGAAGTTTCTCTACGTTTTATACTGCAGATGCGAACAATACTTTTATCATTGAATTCGACGTAGATACCGCTGGTTCTCAAGATCGATTTCTTACTACTACTAAACTAGGGTGGATATTAGGATTTAGAGGCTTAACCCATAACGTTGTTACAACGAACCCTTCATACGGCAGATCGGAAAAATTCATTGACCTTACTAATCCCCGCTTCCTCTATTTGGCAATAGAAGAGTTTAATAAGGGAAACCAAAAGTCATTTATCGCACCACTCTCCAATTCCCTCATTAATAAAAATATAATCGCTAGAATCACCATGACACAAAAAAGTTACCCTTTTGGAACTGTTCTTATCGCGAATATGAGCAACGGGCTACTACAAAGTGATGTTCGCACCTACTCGTCGGGCAAAGTGGATCTTCAAAAGATGAATATTCAACTGGTCAACGAAATTGGAATTCCAATGGACCTAAACGGTCTCGACTTCTCATTTTGTTTGAAGGTAGAGCATGAAGCGTAAGCGAAAAATTGAAAACTTTTTTGGTCTACTTTTATTATGATAAAAACGTTACAATGAGTGAAATGAAACGAGCCGCACAAGGTGGTGAAGGAATCATTTGTGTGTCCGTCGGTGAACTAGACTTTCAAAAAAGTCAGGCACCAGATGGTAGTAGGTATCATTACTATGGCGACATGGTTCTCGCAAAAGAGACGCCACTCAACAAGTTGTTAAACAAATATGGATTCCTTGCTGATGGCCTAAAAAGCTATGTAGGGCATTTTAATCACAAGATTGCTATCTTTAATAGCAACGGTGAGAGAGCAGATCCAGCAGATGTTCTTGCAGAAGATGTAGAGAACCTAGTTGCAGGAGTAAGATACAAGATTACTGCTTCTTTAAAGTGGTGCAAAGAGGCAACATTCGTGCGGTATGAATCTGGACCCTTTTACAAATGGCAAACACGTAGCGGTTTCATCTTTCTACTTACTCAGGAAGAAGTAGACACTCTTACCGAAAAAGAAAAGCGGCAATTATGTATTGTTCGTTAACGAGAACAAGTTGTAAAATGAAAAATTGAAAACTTTTTTTGAATGATAAAAAAGGAGGTATTGCCAACAGGCCAAAAAAAGAACAACAATGGAAGATCCACAATGCTTTGCCACCGATTTCTCTGGTGATGATATAGATATCGTTTATTTGTGCAACACCGCATACGCGGGCTCCATCAAAAATGGACAGCGTCACGGCCACGGAATTTTGTCGTTTATATCTTCTTTAAAATACATTGGCGAATTTGACCAAGGGCAGTGCCACGGTAAGGGAGCCCTAGTGTTCCCTAACGGCGACATCTACGAGGGAGAATTTAGGAACAATATTTTGCTTCCAGATATTGAAGGAACGTTCTACTACAGAGAAGAAGACGACAGTCGCACTACAATTACGGGTAAACCAAATGGACTCATGCGTGGCCTACTTACAACAAGCGCAAAAAACATGATTTGGCCAATCCGCGTTTTTACTCCACCATCAAAATCAAGACACCTTTCAGCGGAGACGTGGCAACATATTTCTCAAATTGCTGACGAAGCTGAATGCGCAATAACACAAATGCGCGAACAAAAAAAAGCGGCGACTCTAGAGTCAAATGAAGAAGAACGAGGGCACCGAGTAGAAGGCAAACCTCATGGTGACAGATCACGATTAGAAGATTACGATACTGAATACGATGAATGGAGCAAAGATCGTATCAACGAATACGAACCGGCATTTGATGAGTGGTTGAAAGCGTATCAACGACGCGCAGAAAACAAGGCTGAGGAAGAAGTTTGATAAGTTTAATTATAATATTATAATTTTAGAGATAAAGACACGCTTGGTCAAATAAAAAAGAATAATAAATAAACAAAAATAAGAATAAAAAAATAAGAATAAAAAAATGGAAAACCATTTTTTATTTGCTGACTATAATGATAGAAGCCGATGATTGTCAAGAAACCCTACTTGAATATTTCATGTGGATCATAGGATATATAGACGGATGTATCATTTCTTTTTTCATGGGAAAAGAAGAAAAACATCGAAAAAAACGCCCTGAACACGACTATGTAGACGAGCTCGAACATGGCTGTGAAGCTGGATGTGCCGAAGGAGAGTGGCTAAGTGGATACAAGAAAAATTGAAATAAGATAACTTAGATATACATGGTAAGTAATCACATATTACTTACAATGTCATTGTCCAAAGAACAAGAAGAAGCACTCGAAAAATTTAAAAATGGTGAGAACCTGTTTATTACGGGCCCTGGAGGAACAGGCAAAACGAAGCTTATTTCGCATTTTGTAGAACATATTCAGTCTACCAAAAAAGTGGTTCCTGTCTGTGCAATGACCGGATGTGCAGCTCTACTCTTAAATTGCAATGCGAGAACCCTCCATTCATGGAGTGGTATCAAGTTGGCCAGAGGAGATCATGATAGTGTTGTTGCATCCGTTCTCAAGAACAAACATGCTGTCAAATTATGGAAGCAGGCATCAGGCCTTATTGTCGATGAAGTGAGCATGTTATCCAAGAAGTTGTTTGATATTCTTGAAGAGATTGCTAGACGAGTCAAGAAATCGGCGCAACCTTTTGGGAACATGCAAGTAATATTTACCGGCGATTTTTATCAACTACCTCCAGTTGGAACAGATGGAGAACCAGATACATCACAATTCTGCTTCGAATCGAGCAAATGGTCTAGCGTGTTTCGACCTGAAAATCACATAGAATTAGTGACTATGTTTCGTCAAAGTGATCCTGAGTATATTGCCATTTTACAGCAAATCCGCAGGGGCAGTTTGGATGAAGAGAAGCGGCAGGTTCTCCAATCCTACGTCAAGCGTGAATTTGTAGAAGAGGAACATAATGGATGCATTCCTACCAAACTATTTCCTCTGAGAGCACAAGCCGACTACGTCAACAATACCATGTTTGCAAAGATCAAAGAGTCAGAAGTCGTTTTCGAAATGGTAAAACGCAATAATTGTAGAGCCTATTTGGACAATGAAAAACCTATTCCTAAAGATATCTTGTTAGCATGTAGCCACCTAACGGCAAAAGAAATCGACTATGAAATGAGTCAAATGGTTGCCCAATCTCCTGCACCTCAAATGCTGCGTATTAAAAAGGGGGCCGCAGTCATGTGCGTCATGAATCTGGATATGGAAAATGGAATTTGCAATGGATCACAGGGTGTTGTCATAGATATTAACGGAGCTGGTTTACCTATCGTAAAGTTCTCCAATGGGTTGACCAAAACGATTGGTATGCAATGGTGGCAATCCGAAGATTTCCCTACGATTGCAATTGGACAAGTTCCTCTCGCATTAGCCTGGGCCATGACGATTCACAAGATTCAAGGAGCTACGGTTGACATGGCGGAGATGGATTTAGGAAATGGTATCTTCGAATGTGGGCAAACCTATGTTGCTCTCTCTCGTATCAAATCATTGAACGGTCTCTATTTGTCTGCGTTTCATGCACAGCGAATTCGAGCGAACGCAAAAGTGACCGAGTTTTATCAACAAATGAGCAGCTATAAGGTAGAAAGCGAAGAGAAAGAGAAAGAGAAAGAGAAAGAGAAAAGAGAAAGCGAGGAGAAAGGAGAAAGCGAAAAGAAAGAGAAAGGAGAAAGCGAAGAGAAAGAGAAAGGAGAAAGCGAAAACAAAGTGAAGAAGGTTTTAAACATCTTCTCCAAGTATGAATATCCAAACGTAATCAAAAAATTGAATTTGTAAATGAGGAAAGAATGAATGACAAAAAAGAAGGATGGCGACGACTACATTACCCCGTGAATTTTACCCCGCAACAGAAGAGGCTATTTTGGCTGCAGGAGGACGATCTGTTCCGATCATAAAATATAAATTCAATGAGTTTAAGAGACAAGCAAAGGCAAATGAAGTTCTCATTATGCTTTTAGACACGGGCCTTTTCAAGAAAACTGCCTATGTTGTTACAGATGAGAATAGATATGCAGTGCACATGCGAGGATTGAACAATGGATACGTTGTATCGTGCCACTACTATTTTGTTCCAAAAGATAACATTATGACTCAGGTTACATCTTCAATAATTGATAATCTTGCTACAACCGCAACGGTTCTGCATGTAGCTACAGACGCATAATTTATTATAATATTATAATATAAATAGTATATAAAGAAACGATGGTAGCAGGAAGTTTATTACCCATTGCAATTCATAAAGGAAAGCTATATTTTTTATTCGGAAAAGAAAATTCAATGGAAGATAGTGCCAAGGGATGGTCTGATTTCGGTGGAGGATGTGAAGGAAACGAGAACCCATATCAAACGGCTCTTAGGGAGGGTGGCGAAGAATTAACCGGGTTTCTAGGTGATGGGAAAGAATTGGAGAAACACATAAAGAAGAATGGTGGGGTCTATCACATTGAACACAATGAATATCATTCTCATCTTTTTTTCTTGGAGTATGATGAGAACCTCCCAAAATATTACAATTTAAATCACGCATTTTTATGGGAACGAATGAACAAAAAGGTTCTCAATGATTCCCGACTTTTTGAGAAAATAGAGATTCAATGGTTCTCAATAGCAGATATGAAAAAGAAGAGGAATCAGTTTCGCGGGTTTTATAGAGAGATTGTGGACAAATTTATTGCTGACGAACGCAATATTTTCCAATTTGCTAACCATAGATGTCGATCCAAAAAGAATAAAACGAGCAAGAAACAAGAATCATTATTTTAGGACAAGCGCTTTCTTTCTTGTCTTTATATACTATAATGGCAAATAACAATTGGCGCAATTTTGGAGGAATTTATAAATCCGAAAAACTAAGTCATATTAATGTGGGAACCTTGGTAGCCGATCAAATATTATTGAGACAGACGCAGAATACAGTATTATTAGTTCAAGGTGAAATTGATGTTGGGGCCAACGCGACTCTACATGGTAATTTATTTGTCTATGATGATAATTATTTAAATAAGCGTCTTTATTTTGGTTCTAAAGTGGCATATGCACTGACAGATCATTCTGTGTATCTAGGTGGTTCTTATTCTGGTATAGGTATCAATACGACAGCACCAACCTCCACATTTGATATTCTTGGAACTATAGCTAATAGCACAACTCTTACGGTAAGGTCGTCTACTGCTACAAATAAAAACGTGATTGCGCAAAATTTTAACGGAATGGGTATTACTGTGTATACAGACGATGGTAATAGTAGTATCAACTTTGCAAATACATCCTATAGATCATCTATCGTAAACAACGTGGCGTCTTTGGACCTTTCTGCATCCGCCATTCGCATCAATCCGAGAACAAATAGTAACAATTTTTTTAACGAATCTGCTATCGTATTTGACTCATCATGGAATCCATATTTATATAACGTATATCAAAATGCAACAAATAGGACAGGCAATGCGCTCACCTTAGTGTCTATAGATAATAGCTCAAATACAGCACTAAGACTTGTATCACCAAATGCAACAGGACTAGTTATTAAAGGTGGCGGAAATTTCCCCCTCGATGCATCGCGCTCTTATGGAACAATTGGCGTAAATGATGGTTACCCTTCCATCAATATTGTTTCGGGAAAGAATCCCATCAATTATACGTCAACTGTTGGCATCAATACATTTTCTCCAAATGTAGACAAATATTGTTTAGATATCAATGGTCCAACACGCATTGGAAATGGAGAACTTACAACAGTCGCTACTCTCGGATTCGATGCTAGTTTTGTCAGTTTTTCAAAGCGAAGCAAGGCGGGAATTGTTAGTGGTGGACCCTCTACTCAAGAATTTCCCTTTCAAAATACCATTTCATATACAAAAGATGGAGGTCTAACATGGACCAACTCTATCATTGATACAACAACAACATCAGCTATGATAACTAACCCATTCACCATCTGCTGTTATTCATATGATTCATCCTATGCATTCGTAGGATGCACATCATCCTATTCTACAGGAATTCAATCCGCCATCAATGCAATTTATTATACTAACAATGGCGGAACAAGCTGGGCAAAGATGAACGATTCGATCTCTTCCTATATTTACACTATCACTTCGATTTATGCCATCGATACTCCATCTACAAGTTCAAAGCGTATATTTTTTAGCGGTGTTGCAAACAATTCTCTCACCATTTTCTACGTAGATGTTCTGAATAATGTGTTAGCTGCGGGTAATACTATCACTTTTTCAGTGGATGGTGAATTAGCAAATCATGTCACTGGGTTCTCGTCATCTTTTACTAAGATTTCTTCATCCGATGGGTCAGGAAACGATCTCTATTATGTTGGAAATGGTATTCAACATGTATCGGTAGCTGCTGGGATTGCTGATATGAGTTACAATATAGGCGTGACAGTAAACTATAATAATATTTGTTACTATGATAGCAGTCACGTCGTTGCTGTGGGTTCGAATATTATTTCATCAACTACGGATGGACAACATTGGTTTGATGTATCCTATACGACAAACCAATATGGTTCATCGGTTCTCGTTGGTAATTTGAGAGATGTATGTATATATGATCCTTCAAAGGCTATTGCAGTAGGAAATGGCGGAACCATGTTGTATACTGTCGATGGATACAAGAGTTGGAATCCTATATCTAGTCAACTCTTGAATTCATCTGGAATTGGATCTCTTCTCACCAATCCAAACTATGATTTAACAGGTATCATGATGCCCACAATTGACACATTTGTAATCTCTCAGGTTCTCGCAAAATATGATCCAACAAATTCGACGAAAGGTAACAGCAGAATACTCTATGGTTTTTTTCCACCCCTATTCAATTCAGCAAATAACAATGTGATTGACGTGTGTGGAAATATGACCATTGGTGGTAACGTTAGTATTGTAGAAGGGGGTCAATTGAATACAAATAAGATCAATGTTTCAGGTGATATTTTACCTACCATCGAAAATAGTTTTCGATTAGGAACCGCAATAAATTCATTTAAATCGCTATACATAAACAAAAATGCATTTTATTTTACTGATGCTGGAAAAACTCTTTCTACACTTTCCTATAATTCAGATACGTCTGGTCTACAATTAATTACCAAATCAGATAATGTTGTTGGTAATGTATTACTCAGTTATGGTGGGAATGTTGCATTGGGTAAGTTATCCAATGCGCCTAGTTATACAGTAGATATTTCTGGTATAGTAAATATTAATTCTACCATTCAAATAGCATCCGACGTATCAGTCAATACAAGGTTTTTTTCTGGTGGGGACGTATCATTGAATAGTCGTTTGTATGTTCTTGGAAACACTATATTGGAAAATAAAGTTACAGCTCTTACCGATGTTTCCATCAACGGGAACCTATCTTTATCAAAATTGTTTGTCACTGCAAATACTACATTGACAGGTCAACTCAATGCAAATTCAGATGTTTATGCTAACTCACGTTTATTTGTAACAAACGATACATCTTTAAATAAAAATGTGTATATAGCTGGAAATACAACAATAAACCAAAATTTATTTGGCAATGGAACCCTAAATTTAGTAAAAGATGCAACATTTAACGGGAATACCTATACTGGATTGATAGCTTATTCTCCTGTGTTTGATAGCAATTCATCAATATTAAATATCGGAACACAAGGTAGTTCATCAATTATTTATATTGGTAATTTTAATAACAATTCATCAAAGACCATTAATATTGGAAATACAGGAGATACTGTTATTTTGAACGGTAATGTAATTAATAAAACAACAGAGACAATTGTAGTTCAATCCAAAACAATGATATTAAATGAAGGTGAAATTGGAGATTCTCAATCCTATGGATCAGGTATATATATTCGAGACAATTCAAATGATTTCGCAGGTTATTTTTTAGTATCTACAGACATGAGTGGATATAATTTTAAACCCCCGAACAAACGTTCAAATAATATAAGATTAGATGTAAATTCGATGGTGTTAAACGGTGGTGTAAATACTGGTTTAATGGTTTTAAAACAGAGTTCAACAATGGGAATACTGGATTCTAGTTATGCATTGACTCTTCAAAATATTGACGTAAGTAGTTTACTTATTCGGAACGCTTCGTTGTCTACAGATTCAATGCAGGTAATATCATCTATAGTTTCTTTACAAAATGATCTTTCAGCTAGTTCTCGTTTGTTTGTAGCGGGTGACACATCATTGAACAGTCGTTTGTATGTTTCCAATGATGTCTCTATCAACAGTCGTTTGTTTGTGGGTAATGATGCTTCTTTGAATGGTCGTTTATATGTTTCTGGAAACGTAATTGTTACACAAGGATTGACTGCTTTATCTGATGTGTCTACAAACACTCGCTTGTTTGTAGCTGGTGACACATCGTTAAACAGTCGATTATATGTTTCCAATGATCTATCGGTAAACAGTCGTTTGTTTGTGGGTCAAGATGCTTCTCTGAATGGTCGTTTATATGTTTCTGGAAACGTAATTGTTGCACAAGGTTTAACTGCCTTATCTGATGTGTCTACCAACACTCGCTTGTTCGTAGCTGGTGACACATCACTGAACAGTCGTTTGTATGTTTCCAATGATGTCTCTGTCAACAGTCGTTTGTTTGTGGGTAATGATGCTTCTTTGAATGGTCGTTTATATGTGGCTGGTAACGTAATTGTTACAAAGGGATTAACTGCTTTATCTGATGTATCTACAAACAATCGCTTGTTCGTAGCTGGTGACACATCGTTGAACAGTCGGTTATTTGTCAATAACGATTCTTCTTTCAATAAAAATGTATTTGTGGGTTCAGACCTCAGTGTTAATGGGAATATATTTGTTGCCAACAATCTTACTATGGGTGGTGTTGTAAATTTTGTTGGTCTAAGTATAGGGTCTAACGTGCAATACCCTGATACAACAATGGACATCAGTGGTAATATAGAACAATTAAACGGCGCCATTTATCAATTCTAAATATTAGAAAATAAAAAAATAAGACCTTATACTATTACAATAAGAATGAGTCGTTGGTCTGATTTGTCCAATTCTGCAAATAAATTGAGACAAACCCTGTTTCAAGGGTTCGTCGACATTAGTGGATCCCGTGTCTCCATTCGTAATAACGCGCCTTTAGAATTATATGGCGCATCAGATAGCGCCACCCCTTCATTTACCATTACGTCAGATACAATTCATGTTCTCGATCATTCTGGAAGTTCTCATAGTATTAGTAATGAAAAATTAATGTTTATCAAAAACCTTTCGGAAAATGTTCAAGGCAGGCTAACAGACCTTACTTCGAGAACCCAGTATATAACAACTACTACCAACGGTTCGATTACAGATATCAGTTCAAACGTCACTATTCATGGTAATCTGTTGGCAAGTTACCCCGCTGCCACCATCCCTCAATCCGCCATCATTGGTGGTGTGGGAGGACTCTATATTCCTACAGAAACAACCACGTTTGATAATGACAATTTCGCAACGATCAAAACATTTCAGCAACGCGATACCGTAGTGGACGCCTCGGTCAATGGTAATTTATCAGTAAGTGGTAAGACAACACTTACTGGAAATGTATATTTAGAATCAGGCGTTTCATTTTATGGTGATGTCTCTATGATTGGAAACATTCATGCATCAACATATCCACTAGAAGACAATTCAGATAAATTAGCAACAACTGCATATGTTCAAAACACACTCTTCAGGCAATTTCATCCATGATATAATAAAGCATTTTGAGCTTTTTCTTTTCGTATGCTTTATTATATATAAAATGGCAAACTGGTTGGATTTATCCGCTACGTCAAATCTTTTTAAATCTATATACGTAAAAGGGTTTGTAGATATAAGCGGCGGAGATTTTATAGCAAGAAATGGTAATCTAGTCATTGCTGGAAATTCACAATTAGCACAAAATGTAACTATTGGGGGTAACTTACAAGTATCAAAGACTATACAAATTATTGGTGATGCATCATTCAATGGTAACGCATTTGCTGTCACCCCCGCTTCCATAGACAATTCAAGTAAAATTGCAACTACAGCCTATGTGCAAAATGTTGCGCACACTTATGCATCTTTAAATGGCGCCACGTTTACTGGCGATGTTTCTATGAACAAGAGCCTTCATGTGAATGGTAACATTATTTCGGCCAACACAATTGCAGCAAATGTCGTGGCCGGCACAACGATCTTAGAGAACGGTTCAACCCTTGCATCCACCTACGCCCATCAAAATAGTCCCACATTTACCGGAGTTCCTATTGCCCCCACACCCGCAGTCGGCACAAATACTGATCAAATCGCAACCACCGCTTATGTGATTAGTGAAGTGGGAAACATGATTACGTCTACACCGGCCATTGTCAGCAGTTTGCAACAATTATCTAGCATTGTGCAGTCTGATTCTTCCTACGGTGCCAACATTATTGCACAAATTGGTTTAAAAGCGCCCATCAATGACCCCACATTTACAGGGACGGTTCGTGGTATTGATGCAAGCATGGTAGGTTTAGGACTAGTAGATAATACTGCCGATTTATTCAAACCCATTTCCTACACCACACAAAGTGCTCTCGATTTAAAAGCGCCCTTGGCCAATCCTACGTTTACTGGAACGGTTCGTGGTATTGACGCAACCATGGTGGGCCTTGGAAATGTAAGTAATTTGACAGATGCGAACAGGCCGATTTCAAACGCTATGCAAACCGCTCTCAATACAAAAGCGCCCTTGGCCAACCCTACGTTTACGGGAACAGTGAGTGGGATTAGCAAAGCCATGGTCAACCTCGCCAACGTAGACAATACATCAGATGTAAATAAACCCATTTCTACAGCAACACTGACTGCACTGTCTGCTTTAGCGCCCTTAAATAGTCCCAGTTTTACGGGAACCGTGCAAGGAATTACTCCAGCCATGGTGGGTCTTGGAAGCGTCAATAATACTGCAGACACTGATAAGCCCGTCTCTACCGTTGTGCAAACAGCTCTAGATTTAAAAGCAAATTTGGATAGTCCTACGTTTACTGGAACCGTCAATGGTATAAATGCAACAATGGTCGGCCTCAGCAATGTGAATAACACTGCAGATGCAGACAAACCCATATCGACCGCTACACAATCAGCACTAGCTTTGAAGGCACCCCTTAGTCAACCCTCATTCACTGGCGGCCTTTATCTTAGTTCAGGCGATGCATCGTTCGGACGCAACGTGGTAGTCAAGAGCAATCTTTATGCCAACGTTGTCTATGAAGGTGGTTATGCTCTCACGAACAAGTATGCTACTAACAATAGTCCCACCCTTACCGGAATCCCAACTGCTCCCACTGCTGCAGTAGGGACGATTACCAATCAAATTGCTACCACTTCATTTGTCGTGAGTCAAGTAGGAAATTTGATTAGTTCTGCGCCTTCTATTGTCAATACTCTTCAAGAATTATCCAACACCATTCGAACGGATTCGTCTTTTGCCAGTAATATTGTTACGCGGTTTAACAATTACGCAACTATTGAAAGTCCTACCTTTACTGGGATCGTCCGAGGTATCGACGCATCAATGGTGGGACTCGGTCAAGTCAACAATACTTCAGATGCGAATAAGCCCATTTCGACAGCTACGCAAGCAGCACTTGATCTCAAAGCGACTGTTGCCAACCCCGCTTTTACTGGCACGGTCACCGGTATTACCAAAGCCATGATAAACCTCGGTAATGTAGACAATGTGGCGGATGCAAACAAACCCATTTCCAGCGCTACTCAATCAGCACTAAATACAAAAGCACCCATTGCAAATCCTGTCTTTACCGGCACCGTCAGTGGAATTAGTGCTGCCATGGTCAACCTCGGTCAAGTCAACAATACGTCAGATGCAAACAAACCCATTTCAACCGCCACCTCTATTGCTCTCGCTACCAAAGCGCCCATTAATAATCCCACCTTTACAGGAACAGTCAACGGAATTACTGCTGCCATGGTAAACCTTGGATCAGTCAATAATACTGCCGATATTGACAAGCCCGTGTCGACAGCAGTGCAAACACAATTGGATTTAAAAGCACCGCTAGATAGCCCGGTGTTTACTGGATCTGTTACTGGTATTACTGCAAGTATGGTGGGTCTTGGTCTCGTTGACAACGTGGCAGATGCAGACAAGCCCATTTCCACTGCAACCCAAGCCGCTCTCAATCAATTGGCTCCATTAGCTGGTCCTGTCTTTACCGGTGGCATGTCTTTGTATAGCGGTGATGCATCGTTTGGCAACAACGTGGCCATCCACGGTTCTGTAACCGCGGCCTCCGTTTACGAGAACGGAGCGTCGTTAACATCTAAATATGCGACTCTAACCAGTCCCGCTCTAACTGGTATACCCACTGCTCCAACTCCTGCTGCAGGAAATGTGTCCAATCAAATCGCAACAACTCAGTATGTAGTGAACGAAGTAGGTAGTATTATCAATTCGGCCCCCTCTATTATCAACACACTTCAACAGCTGTCGTCCATTGTTCAGAATGACGCTTCGTTTTCATCCAACATTACGTCTCAGATCAGTCTGCGTGCGACCATCAACAATCCTACCTTTACGGGGACGGTTCGAGGTATTGATGCAAGCATGGTGGGTCTTGGTCTTGTCAACAACACGGCAGATGTAGACAAGCCAGTTTCCTTAGCAATGCAAGAAGCACTCAGCAATTATGCTCTATTGTCCAATCCCACATTTACTGGCACTGTCACTGGGATTACAGCAGCCATGGTTGGACTATCCAATGTCAACAACACTGCAGATTTAAACAAACCCATTTCTACAGCAACACAAACGGCTCTAGCAGCCAAAGCCCCTCTCGCGAATCCTACATTTACGGGAACGGTGCGTGGTATTACAGCAGCCATGGTAGGCTTAGGATCAGTAGACAATGTGGCAGATGCAAATAAACCTATTTCATCAGCAACCGCATCAGCACTCGCAGCCAAGGCACCCATCACCAATCCCACGTTTACTGGAACAGTTCGTGGAATTACGGCTAGCATGGTCGGACTAGGCTCAGTAGACAATACATCTGATATTAGCAAACCTATATCCTTGGCTACACAAACGGCTCTCAACCTAAAAGCGCCATTATCTAATCCTTCCTTTACTGGAGATGTTACGTTGACCACGGGAAACTTATACGCTAACAATGGTCTCTCCGTCATTGGAGATGCATCATTCAATCATAATATTATTGTCAACAATGCCATTTACGGTAAAACTGTGTATGAAAATGGTAGTGCATTGGCCTCCACATATGCAACCATTAATAATACAGCGTTGACAGGAATACCCACTGCACCTACTGCCGGTCGTGGAACAAGTTCGACACAAATTGCAACGACTGCCTATGTGACTAATGAATTGGGCAGTATTATTAGTAATGTTCCCAATATTGCCAGCACGTTGCAACAGCTATCTAACATTATTAACAGCGATGCCTCTTTTGCATCTGGGTTTGTTACACAACTTGCAGCAAAGGCACCCATCAACAATCCTTCTTTTACGGGAACCGTGCGCGGCATTAATGCTGCCATGGTAGGTCTAGGAGCAGTAGACAATACTTCTGATGCAAACAAACCTCTATCCATTGCCGCAGAAGAAGCGATTGCTGGGCTTGCACCCATCAACAACCCCACTTTTACGGGAACTGTGAGTGGAATTACTCCTAGCATGATTGGTTTAGGAAATGTAAACAATGTTGCAGATGCAGACAAACCTTTATCCAACGCCACCTCTGCGGCAATAGCCAGTCTTGCACCCATCAACAGTCCCACCTTTACCGGTAATGTTGGCGGTATTACTGCTGCTATGGTCGGACTCGGTAATGTCGACAATACTGCTGATGCTGACAAACCTATTTCTTCGGCAGTCCAAACGGCTCTTGACGGCAAGGCATCTAGTAATAACCCGATTTTTACTGGAACAGTCACTGGAATTTCAAAGGCAAGTATAGGTCTCGGATCTGTCAACAACACTTCAGATGCAAACAAACCCATTTCCACAGCAGTCCAAACAGCTCTTGATGCAAAAGCATCTTTGGCCAATCCAGTGTTTACTCAAGGATTTTCATTAGCAACGGGAGACGCGTCATTTAACGATAACATCACTGTTGGAAATAAATTGACCGTGGTCAATGGTCTTACTGTAAATGGCGGTGCCATCTTACTACCAGCAGGTTCTCTTTCTTCTAGCATGATGTTTGGTGGAATTGTAAACACGACCAGTAGCCAAACTGGTATTGTCGGTGATAAATCGTTTTTGGGGAATGTATATGTCGACGGAACTGGATTACCCACATTTACGGATATTTCTCAGGTTCTCGTTGGTAACTATGCTGGTAACTTGGTAGCCACAACAGGATACGTTCGTGGAGTCATGAGCAGTTTAATTGGCACTGCACCTCAAGCCCTCAATACCATTTATGAGTTAGCCGCATCTTTGAACGGAGATGCTAGTGCAGTAACAGGCTTAACCGCATTGATCAGCGCAAAGGCACCGTCCAACAATGCTGTCTTCAGCGGCTCTACTACCATTCCGTCTGCATCCGTTACCACCTTGTTAGTAACAGGCGATGCATCGTTGAACGGGAACCTGATCGTGTATGGTAATCTTCGAGCTGCGACACAAGCTGCAGCGGATAACTCGAATCGCGTAGCAACAACCGCCTACGTCAAGAACCAAGTATCCACTCTGACCACTACTCTTGCAGGAGGATATGCGACGTTGGCTGCACCATCTTTTACTGGTGGTGTTACCATAACAGGCGACCTGTCTCTTAATGGAAATATTTTTGCCACTTACCCCAGCGCATCTATTCCTGCAACGGCCGTTCAAGATATTGCCACCTTGTCTACAAATCAAGTGATTACTGGATCCAAAACGTTTACAAACGATGTATCTGTGGGGGGCAATTTATCTGTCAAAAATGTCTCCATCACGGGGAACGTTTTACCTACTGTGGGAAATACGTATAACCTCGGTTCAGAAGACAAGCCGTTCAATTCACTTTATGTAAACAAGGGCACCATCTATTTTACAGATTCGAGCCTAGGTGTTACCAAGACTACAGCGACATTATCGTTTAATACAACAACTGGACAGATTGAAGTAGCCGCAAAACCAACAGATCCTACTGCACCTGTCGTTGTTGCTAACCCTATCTTAAATGTTGGTGGAAATGTTGGTATTGGAACCAATACACCTCAATTTACTCTTGATGTTTCGGGAACCTCCAACTTGTTAGGGGACACCATCATTAATAATAAAGTCTATGTGGGAACCGATGTATCTATCAATTGTCAACTTCGAACATTTGGAAACATTGCTACACAAGCAAACCTGTTGGCTGCAGGATCCATCTTTGAAGGAGGCACTTCCTTAATCAATAAATATGCTACGTTAGAATCACCCACGTTTACGGGAACGGTCAGCGGAGTTAGTAAGGCCATGGTAAACCTCGGCAATGTAGATGATACTGCTGATGTTAACAAACCGGTTTCGACAGCCACTCAAACCGCATTAGACTTGAAAGCACCGCTAGCATCTCCTACGTTCTCGGGAACGGTAGGATTAGATGGAGTTACGGTAACAGGTCTCTACTCTGCTTCAGTTACCGATCTCAGCTCCACCTACGCTCACTTGAATAGCCCTACATTTACAGGTGTAGTCGGCGGAATTAGTAAGGCCATGGTCAGCCTTGGGAACGTAGATGATACTTCTGACGCTAATAAACCTATTTCGACTGCTACACAAAATGCACTAGATTTGAAAGCACCACTAGCATCACCCACGTTCTCAGGAACGGTTGGGCTTGCAGGGACCACGATTACGGGTCTCTACTCTGCTTCAGTTACCGATCTCAGTTCGACCTACGCACACTTGAACAGCCCTACGTTTACAGGTGTAGTCGGCGGGATCAGTAAGGCCATGGTCAATCTCGCTAATGTAGACAATACTTCTGACGACAACAAACCTGTTTCTACAGCCACTCAAAACGCTCTCGCAACAAAAGCTCCTTCTGCTAGCCCTACCTTCACTGGTGTTCCTCTCGCACCTACCGCATCCACATCTACAAATACGACACAAATTGCTACTACAGCTTTTGTGCAAACTGCTATAAATGACTTGGTGGGTGGTGCACCAACATTGTTGAACACCTTGAATGAACTGGCTGCTGCTATTAACAATGATGCTACCTTTGCTGCTGACGTGGCAACCTCTATTGGGACCAAGGCACCATCAAATAGCCCTACGTTCTCGGGAACGGTAGGATTAGATGGAACCACGATTACAGGTCTCTACTCTTCTTCAATTACCGATCTCAGTTCGACATACGCACACTTGAATAGCCCTACGTTTACAGGTGTAGTCGGCGGAATTAGCAAGGCCATGGTCGACCTTGCCAATGTAGATGATACTTCTGACGCTAATAAACCTATTTCGACTGCTACACAAAATGCACTAGATTTGAAAGCACCACTAGCATCACCCACGTTCTCAGGAACGGTTGGGCTTGCAGGGACCACGATTACGGGTCTCTACTCTGCTTCAATTACCGATCTCAGTTCGACCTACGCACACTTGAATAGCCCTACATTTACAGGTGTAGTCGGTGGGATTAGTAAGGCTATGGTCAATCTCGCTAATGTAGATGATACTTCTGACGCCAATAAACCTGTTTCTACGGCCACACAAAACGCTCTAGATTTGAAAGCGCCACTAGCATCACCCACGTTCTCAGGAACGGTTGGGCTTGCAGGAACCACGATTACCGGTCTCTACTCTGCTTCAGTTACCGATCTCAGTTCGACCTATGCTCATTTGAACAGCCCTACGTTTACTGGTGTAGTCGGTGGGATCAGTAAGGCCATGGTCAATCTCGCTAATGTAGATGATACGTCTGACGCCAATAAACCGGTTTCGACAGCCACTCAAAACGCACTAGACTTGAAAGCGCCTCTTCTAAACCCAGCTTTTCTAGGAACTGTCACTGGAATTACTGCAACTATGGTGGGTCTTTCCAATGTCGACAATGTGGCAGATGTTAACAAACCGGTTTCGACGGCCACTCGAAATGCATTAGACTTAAAAGCTCCTTTAGCATCACCCTCACTTACTGGAACTCCTACTGCACCCACCGCGTCTTCTTCTACTAACACAACACAACTTGCAACGACTGCCTTTGTGCAAACCGCCATTAGTGATTTGGTTGGTGGCGCACCCACATTGCTCAATACCTTGAATGAATTGGCTTCTGCTATTAACAATGATGCTACTTTTGCTGCTGACGTGGCTACATCTATAGGAACCAAAGCGCCTTCTGCAAATCCTACGTTCTCGGGAACGGTGGATGTAACTGGCACCACCATTACGGGTCTTTATAGTGCATCAGTTACTGATCTCAGTTCAACCTATGCACATTTAGTGAACCCTCGCTTTACAGGGTTACTTTCTTCGACTGGACCGGTCATAGCCAATTCCGGAATCACCATTACTGGAGGAGATGTTTCATGTAATCATAATGTATCGATTGGTGCAAATACTGTGGTTGCAGGAACAATGACTTTGCAAAATGGCTTTGTTTTTGGAAATGCACCCACCACCAAATATTATAGTTGGTCTGGCTCGCCAAGTGCAACTACAATCGCGGCTCCTGCAGTCACCCTTACCTTTGGAAACGGATCATTTTATGCAAAAATACACTGTTTCTTATCAGACGGGACCAGTGCTAACAACATGTCAACTCAGATCATGGAACTACAAGGAGGCACTACAGATAACTCGCTCCCAACATTAAATATTTTCCCGATCTCGAGAACCTCGACAGCAAATTCCTATTATTGGAATAATCCTGCATTTGGAAAAAATACTGTCGTCTTTGGTTCAGAAAGTTTGAGTGGAATCTCTGCTACCTATACCATTCGCGTAGAATTGATTCAAACGAACAGTAATAGTAACCCATCGTTACAAACGATTTCCATGGTGAATGATAACGTTGGTGGAACAATTACAACAACTTATAATTATTAGAATCCTTCTTTAGAAGAGTATGTGTTCTTATAAGATTTGTAAATATAATTATATAATCATATTATATTGTTATATAAATGAGCAGTGGTAATTTTAGTATTGGCACACTGAATGCTAATGAAGGCATCATCGTTACTGGTGGTGATGCATCGTTTAATAACCATGTATTCATTGGATCTGATTTGTCTCTAGGAGGAAATGTATATGGAAAACAAAATTTGGTCATCTTGCAAGATGCTTCTATCAATGGGACAATTCGTATAGGATCGAGCATTTACGAGAACGGTGAATCCTTAATAAGTAAATATGCAACGTTGAATAGCCCCACGTTCTCTGGAACTGTTTCTGGTATTAGTAAAGCTATGGTTGACCTTGCCAATGTAGACAACACTGCAGATGTAAACAAACCTATTTCTACGGCTACGCAAACTGCTCTCGCAACAAAAGCACCGTTGGCATCTCCATCCCTTACTGGGGTTCCTACTGCCCCTACAGCGTCGTCTTCTACTAACACAACACAAATTGCCACTACCGCGTTTGTGCAAACAGCAGTGAACGATTTGGTTGGCGGTGCTCCCACATTGCTGAACACCTTGAATGAATTGGCAATTGCTATTAACAATGATTCTACCTTTGCTGCTGACGTTGCGACATCCATAGGGACTAAGGCTCCTTCGAATAACCCCACGTTTACTGGAACTGTTTCAGGTATTAGTAAAGCTATGGTTGACCTTGCCAATGTAGACAACACTGCAGATGTAGATAAACCCATTTCTACAGCTACGCAAACTGCTCTCGCAACAAAAGCACCTTTGGCAAATCCTACTTTCACTGGAACTGTTTCGGGTATTAGTAAAGCTATGGTTGACCTTGCCAACGTCGACAACACTGCAGATGTAAACAAACCTATTTCTAATGCTACGAAAACTGCTTTAGATCTAAAAGCACCTTTGGCAAACCCTACATTTACTGGAACTCCTACTGCACCAACCGCGTCGTCCTCTAATAACACAACACAACTTGCCACTACCGCATTTGTGCAAACAGCGATTAATGATTTGGTTGGCGGTGCTCCCACATTGCTGAACACCTTGAATGAATTGGCTGCTGCTATTAACAATGATGCTACCTTTGCTGCTGACGTTGCTACATCCATAGGAACCAAGGCCCCTTTGAATAACCCCACGTTTACTGGAACTGTTTCAGGTATTAGTAAAGAAATGGTTGACCTTGCCAATGTAGACAACACATCAGATGTTAACAAACCTATTTCCAATGCTACGAAAACTGC
>Ga0214919_10001586_pt1 | contig 36910 bp, 44 predicted proteins | sample LL1503_MetaG_FD_177994 | JGI IMG/M metagenome (GOLD analysis project Ga0214919, IMG submission 177994) | Freshwater microbial communities from Lake Lanier, Atlanta, Georgia, United States - LL-1503 | ecosystem: Environmental > Aquatic > Freshwater > Lake | place: USA: Georgia | collected...
AACCGTCTCTGGACTAAAGGTGAACAATAAGTTGGAGTTCGGTTCTGGTAGCGGAGTGTTTGATTTGAGCGGTATCACATCTGGCACCATTAAGCTTTCTGAAAGCGGAGGCCCCACTGTTCAATACGGAACTCTTAGTGGCGGCGATATAAGTTGTGGAAAAATAAGCACCAACAATGAGTTCACTCAAACTGGAAACGTTACCTTCAGCACCGGAACTGGAGACGTTACGTTGAAGGGAAACACTACGATGACTGGAAACGTTACCTTCAGCACCGGAACTGGAGACGTTACGTTGAAGGGAAACACTACGATTTCTGGAAGTCTTTTAACTGCGACCGGAAAAATAAAAGGCATAAATGCTTATACCACAAATCAGTATCCGACGAACACAAACGCTGGTGGTTTCGCTCTTGGAACAATAAGTGGCTATATTTTAAATTATGCAGTCGATAGAGATGACCGTACTAAAGGAGTGTTGTTCAATAGAAATAACATTACGTGTTCGGCAATTAATACATCTGGACCATTTCCAATTCGCTTAAATCCGTTGATGATCGCTGGCGAAGGTGGTGGTAAAGTTATAGAGTCTGTGTTTTATAGCATCAGCGGTGTTAGTGGGGATAGAGTCTTCTTAAATTCTTCCGAACATATTTTGGTTCCTGGAATGATAGTGACAGTTTCCGGAACCGTAAGAAATCTTTCTGGCGGTCCATTTCACATCGCAGACGTTGATCCAGATCCGAACCGCAATGTAATATATCTGACCATCCCGATTGGATCTAGTTGGGGAGGAACTTCATACAATATCGGAGCGGGATGGTTCGACAATGGCGTCCCTACGACAGCTTCGGCAGGAGTCGGTCTCGTCGTTGAATCGTCTGCGAACGTAGGGCTTTTTGTTTCTGGAAAAGGGTACGGAAATGGTGCAGACACAAGCATCACAGCCTCTGGCGGTCTTATTTTAGGGAACTATGAAGGGTCAAGACCTGGAAAGATTTCAACTGCCGTTGGCGTAAATGGTCTCAACATAACCTCCGCGAACGGCGACATGAAGTTTTTTGGAGAGACTGGAGGCGCGAGGCTTACCGTTCCCCAAGCGGCAGGAACGGCGGTCTCTGTGTCGGGAGGGCTTAATGTGTCTGGAACCTTGACTGCAGATACGTTAACAACCGGAACGAACACAGTTTCCTTGAACGGTCAAGTCAGGATCGCGAACAATACTACAAGTGCCCTGAACGTGTCTGGACTGACAACCGTCTCGGGACTTACGGTGAATAATACTCTCACCGCCAACGGAGATGTGACGATTGCTGCAAATAAGAATTTGACGATGACTGCTGGAACCGGAATCTTCTCAACAGCAACTGGAAACGTTAGTTTGAACGGACCAACTACATTATCTGGGGTTGCGACCGTAAATCATGGGGGCAAGGTATTTCAAGTAAACGCAACGTCTGTGCAGCAAGTCGCAAATGTTTCAAACACGACTATGACAAGGGTGTTTTCAATGGTAGGGTTCCCATCTGGATTGTACTCTTTCAACGCAGTTGTTACCAGAAACACTTCAACTTTAAATGCATATGCCACCGGCTACTTTTGGAACATTCCGATATTTTATTGGAACGGAACCTCTTTTGGAGTAAGCACCTCAAACCTGTTAGGTGCCTCCAATGCCAACTCGTTGTTGAATTATATTTGTTTTGCAGGGGCAGGTCCTGCTCTGCTCGCTTTCAATCAGTCATGGTTGGCTTCTACATCAACTGACGGTTTGGGGACGACGGCGGTCCCACCAAGCTACGGAAACGACACTACAATTGCAGTTTGGCAAAACAGCGGACAAACTGTCGAAGTAACCTCATGGGTAACATTCGTCCATACTCTTACTTAAACTTTTACAGTTTGCGTAAAGTAAGAAGCATGTTCTCAATTTTCTGGATATTTACAGGAGCCATCGTGGGTCTTTTGCTCGTGTCCGTCTTCGTCCCGCCAGCGCGCAAGGACATGCAGGTTCCCACTCCGTTCTCAAAGTCCGTGTATCGCACTCCGTCGGGGTGCGTCAAGTTCAAGACCGAGCGCGTAGAGTGCTCCGAAGAGGCCACCTCCCTGAATTTCGTCGCATCCTCACATAAATAGATGTTCCAGCTCCAACTTTCAAAGCTCCTCGCCAATCCCCGAAGCATAAAGGTCCTTTCCTTCCTCGTAGGATTCGGCATCGTCATTCTCATGTGCCACAAACCCATACGCACCCAGCTGACGCTCGGAGTCCCTGTGGCCGAACTCGAGGAAAAAACTGTGAGGTCCGACGGTCAGTGCTTCCGCTATCGCGCGGAAGACTCCAAGTGCGAATTCTCCGACTCTAAATAAACATGGCAGACGGCGCAACCGATTTGAGTTCTCTTCTCGGCGGCGGACCAGTTCAGTCGCCCGCATTTGCCCCAATGGTGACGGGCGGCGACCCTTTCATCGCTCCTCTTCCCTCCAACTCCCCCGCCTCAACTCTCAAGAGCAACGAGGCCACCTTCTTCACTGTCTATCGCGCATTCAAGCGTCTTCTCACCTACGTCTCCTTCTTTCTCGCCGCAGTCATCATTTCTCTCCCCGCTCCCCGCCACCTCTTCCTCCAATACATTCCCAACACCTACACCTCGGGCGGCGTCGTGTCCTACATGGGCGCCGGCATTCTAGGCCTCATCGCGGTCGCCATAACCTACGTCCTCACGACCCTCCTCAATGTCCTCGTCTAACACGAATAGACATACTTCCGCAGTCCGTATTCCCGCATGCACTTTTGCAGAAACATCTCGCAGTCCGGACACGGCTTTGAGTTTCTCACTTCCCCGCTTTTGTTCAGTCGCACAACTTCAAGCGTACATCCGCTCAGTTGTGAAATGTCTCCTAGACGCTTCACAACTGCCCGTTCCGCATGCAAACTCTGGTCGGACCATCCCGATCCACGACACCTCGTTCCCAGCATGTTCCTTGCGACCGCAATGACCTTGCGCCTCCTCAGAATAGTCGCAACATGAAACTCGGTGTTATGAACCCGCATGTAGTCCATCTTTGCAACTTAAATCTCGGTAAACCGAATCCGTTTTCAATCAAGCGAACTATAAAGGTAATGGATCAATGGTTTTACCTTCGGCGTAGGTCAAAGGGGTGGACGCAAGACCCGCCTGCGTCCATCCACCCCCGAATCCTTTTCGGTCCAGGATGTTATTTGGACAAACCCGGATTCATTGAAAAATACAACATAAGTCACGTCATCAACTGTGCGTTCGACACAGACTGCCCCGAATCCTTTCGCAGAAAGAATCCAGACAAGTATGCGTGTCTCAACGCAGTCGACAGTCTTGAAGCCGACATTTTGAATTGGTATCCGATCTTTGAATCCACTCTCAACATGTTCCTACAAGACCCGCAGTGCAGGAACGTATACGTTCACTGCCAGTGCGGAATCAACAGGAGCGGCTTTCTTTCGGTGGCGTATGCTTGTAAGAAACTCAAGTTCCCGTATCATGACGTAGTCAAGAGCATAATGTTCCAACGACCGTGTGCGTTGACGAACCCCCACTATCGCTCCCAAGTCTACCATTTCTGCAAATAATACTTTCACGACACATGCTCGCAAACACATATGGACAACGTATTCCGAACGAAGAAATTCAGGGATGTTCCGGCGCGATCGAGAATGCACCCCGTCATTACGGGAACACTGGATTCTATCCATCAATCTATCGTGAATTCACTGAAAGACGCGAATCACGAAGAACTTCAAGTCCGGCAGGGGGAAATACAGGAGCAAATATGTGGATTGGAAACGTCTCAGTCCATAGAAGATATTTTGGAGGTTTCAAAGCTTCAAGCCGAGTTGGACGCGATACTTTGTGCGACGAACGACGCGGTTCCGCTGGAATCCTACTACCTGAAAAACGCGGACATCATGATGAAATACTACGGGACGCAGGAAAAGTCGCACATCGTTTCTACCCCGGGAAACCACAACACGTTCTTGAAATACTTGCACGCCAGTCTTCCGTCTGAATCCGCCACTTCCAAGAAAGAACTGTTTGAATCCTACGCTTCTCGCATGAAGCTCAATACAGTTCAACCCGCCGAATCCGACAAGCCCGACTCTGCGGAGCACTGTCACGCCTGCAACGTTGCCCGCGAAGAACTAACGTCCGAGGGAATTCTCGTGTGTCCTACCTGCGGATCCGAAGAACACATGCTCGTCGTTTCCGATTTCCCGAGTTTTCGTGATCCGCCAAAGGACCGGAACAATTACGCATACAAGAAGATCAACCACCTCAACGAAATTCTGAATCAGTTTCAGGCAAAGGAGTCCACGATCATACCTAGCGAAGTCATGGACGAAGTGGTTTGCGAAATCAAGAAGCGCCGAATTCAAAATATTGCAGAATTGACCGAGAAGGACATGCGCGAAATCCTAAAGAAACTCAACAGGTCAAAGTTTTACGAGCACGCCACGCATATCCTGTCCCGACTCAACGGCAATCCGCCCCCGACCATCACCCCCGAAATAGAGGAAAAGATCCGAGCGATGTTTCAGGAAATCCAGGCGCCTTTTTTGGTGTATTGTCCCGACGACAGAACCAATTTCCTGTCATACTCCTACATCTTGTATAAGTTCTTTGAACTGCTTGAACTGGATGAATACAAGGTCTACTTTCCCCTTCTAAAATCCAGAGACCGATTGATCGCCCACGACGAAATATGGAAGAAGATTTGCGACTATTTGAAGTGGGAGTTCATTCAGTCGGTTTAGCGACGGCTGCCGTTGAGGAGTCCCTTGACCACCAGGGTGTAGACGAGTGCAAACACGACCGCGTGGGTGGCCGCGACCGTCATCGTAGAGCCGCCAGGAGGCAGGGAGACAAGAACGCCAGGAGTCAGCACGAAGAACAGGGCGGCGAGCACAAGGAGTTTGGTGTACATTTTGTTTTACCGCAAGGAAAATTTATGGAAAGGTGTATTTTCCAAAAAAGCGAATCAAAGCAGGAATCTTTCCTACGTCACGACCGTAACTTAAATCCCCGCCGGCGTAGCATAAATACGGCATCCCTGGCATGTGTTTCGGCAGCTTCTCAGGACACTTCTTGTAGCACAATCCGTCTACTTTGTCAACGTATTCGTCTCCGCCGGGACCCGGGCATTTTCCGCCACCGTCTAATCGTCCCTTTATAGCTCCCCCCTTAGCACATCCAGTCCAATAAAGCCCCCAATTCACACAGCGATCGTTCCACCCCATCGGTTCTCTACACGTCAAGCCGTCGTTGTTCCATCCTTCCGGACAATCTTCCAGTCCAATCGGAGTTCCGATTCCAATATTCTCAGAGTTGGCCCAGCACACTGGTCCTACCCCGTGGTATCCCTCTTTACATTTCTGGTAGCACAGTCCATCCTGTAAGTCCGGGTGATCAGTAGGACACGTGAACGGACTCAGAGCTGCAATCTCCTTTCCTCCAAGTCGGAATTGCTGAAACGTCAAAAAGATCATTTCAAAGTTCCCAATTAACCATCCAAGCCCAACGTCTGGCGTGGATAGTTGGAAGTTTTCATAGATAGGTTTGACGGCGTAATAGAACAGTAGTCCAATCATACCCCATATTGCTACAACGAAGAGGTCCATTATGATTTGCGGTGATATTTTCACAGGGCAAACATATAACAATAAAATTATGTGGGGTCAGCATCTAGTTATGGATATCGCGAGATGCAACCCTTCACGAATTCGCTCTTCTAAAAACATTTATCTGTTCACAAATGAGCTTGTCAAACGAATAGACATGGTCGCCTATGGCGAGCCACAAATTGTGATGTTCGGCACAGGAAACAAAAAGGGATATACGTTAGTTCAGCTTATTGAGACATCCAACATTTGCGCCCATTTCGTAGAAGAGACAAACGATATGTATTTGGACGTTTTCAGCTGTAAGCCATTTAATCCGCTAGTAGTAAGGGCAACTGTTGTAGAGTATTTTCGGCCTGACGATATTATTGTTCGCAATATGGACCGCCAGGCTCCTGAACTACGGTGAAAAAGTTCTAGATGTTGAGTTTTGTTTTTTAATTTACCAGTCGTAGTCCTCTTCAAGAATACGCTCTTCCTCCTCCTCCAGACTCTCACCATCATCCGATATGTAGAAGGCGGTGTTTAGAAGTTCGGGTCTAGGGTCGTACTCTTCTAACAGGGCGAATATCTTTTCGCGCTGCTCGAGACTTGACGAGTCAATCACCATTCCTGCAGGAGCAGGGCTTCCGACCGACACATGCGGAGACACTCCGATCGTTTCACAAATCGTGGACCACAGCATTTTACTCTGACTTGTGCTTCTTCGTAGGGGGTGGAGTAATAACGATGATAAGTTCTGGGTCTCTCTGTCGTTTCATTTTACCTTTTGTTGCCCTAAAACTCAAAATCCGTTTTCGACGATCACGCGAAGGGTCCGTGGATGTCAGAGGCGATACGGCAATCTCCGTTCTTGCCCTTCACGGTTCCGAGTGGACACGGAGTATCTGCCTTGGTATCTGGATTACTGAAGCGTTCTAGCAAGGGACGGATGTACATGTAAATGAAGTGATTGGAAACCACGAAGAAGAGGCTGTGAATGATGGACTGTTCAAGCAAGGACGCACCTGGCGGAATACTTAGGTGGACGCGAGGAACCAGAATCATGAAGAGCAGTGCCTTTAGAAGCAGATTCACCCACATCTTTATATCTGACCGAGGTTTTTACGCAAGAGAATAGGTTGGTCCGCCGGTCGGAAGACAGTCACCGCTGTCAGTAGCCTTGTATCCGTTGGGACACTTTGGTCCGTAATTTCCAAACCTCTCACGAGCGTTCCAGTAGAAATACATGACCACGGACGTTACCACCGAAAATAGCACGGCGTGAACTACCAGAACGGTGGCTTTGGTTCCTCCGGGCGGAATACGAGTGAGAACGCCAGGCACGAAGGCTACGAAAAGTACTGCAGCTATAATGCTACTAACGAGTTCCATTTACTCTTTGATATCCGAAGATTTCTTTGAGCACGCGGAACAACTCGGCGTAGCCACCTGGATTTTCGAGTAGTTCACGGCTACGAACATTCCCACTGCGATCAAGGTTAGCACGATCCACGTCCAGTTCATTTATTCCAATAAGAGTTTTCATTCAAAGGCCGAATAACATACAGATGGGTATTCCATTTTACTTTGCTAGCTTAATCAAGTCCCACAGAGGCATTACACGCACCGTGAAACAACGTCAAGATGTCGACGTTCTGGGCGTGGACTTCAATTGTCTCATTCATCGGTATTTGAAGGAGGATAATCCAGTCGGGTCCGTCGTGGATGCGTTCGCACACATCATGGACAAGGTTTGTCGTCCGAAACACGTTCTTATTGCAATGGATGGAATTGTTCCATACGCTAAGATCGTTCAGCAGCGATACCGACGAATGCGTATTAAGACGGAAGACGATAAGGGGTTTGACCGCAACCAAATTTCGCCAGGGACTCCTTACATGAAGGAGCTGGAGGAGGCACTGCGTCAGAGGTTCCCGCTTGCTCAAATCAGCTCTACACTGGAAGAGGGTGAAGGAGAACACAAGCTTTTTCATATGATTCGGAAACTTCCAGAGTCTGAGCGGAAGAACGTATGTATTTATGGTCTTGACGCTGACTTGATTTTGATTTGTCTCCAGCATGCTTCTGTGTCACAACAGATGGGTCTCTTGCGTGAGAGCGGAGAATTCAACGACCCGAAACTAGCTTCTGCAGAGTTTGCAGTTCTGAGCATTCAAGCCCTTCAAGAACAAATCCCTCTACCGATTCCGCAATATTCAGCCCTGATGATTCTGTGTTTCGGGAACGATTTCATGCCAAACCTCGGTATGTTTTCATTGAGAGAGGGAGGATACGAACGGGCGTTGGAAATTTATGAGAATGCCGGTAATCCAGATCTTCTTACGTTTGAAGGTAGGGATGCGTTTTTAGATACGGCTGAAAAGGTGGAGACGCGCGTTCTAAAAGAACGTATTTCGCTGCGCAAACGTCCAGAGGAAAAGGCACTTATGGGAAGAGACGGATCTGCGTTTGAACGGCAATACCGTCTCCATATTCTTGACGGCGTTCAATCAACGCAAAAGGTCGTTGACGCATTCTGGAAGACGTTTCACTGGACGCTCCACTATTTCCAAACAAACACGCCACTGAATTGGGACTGGGTGTATCCTTACCCCGATGCCCCTCTTCTCAAACATATCATGGAACACAGCGAAACGGTGTGTCTATCGGGAAACCGAACGTTCGGAATCCAGCAACAACTTCAGTTCATTCTTCCGGCTGTGTCGTTGCGCAAGGCCAAGAAGCTCGTAAAGTTCCCAGACGAATTGTATGCTGAAACCCGCAATCCATGGATGAAACGAAACGAGTGGGAAATGAAGCCACGCATTTCTCTTCCGTGGAATCCGACTAGCGCCTTAACTGAAATCGTCCGCCTTTGAGACCTATTGAAAAATGTTTGGAACTAATTTCTGCAAGAGTTCCGTTAGGACGCATCATGTGTCTCGTTGCTGGGTTCTCATCAACAGGGTCAACCACGTTTTCCCCCAATTGAAACGTCCGAGTTGAATCCTCCGTTTTGTGATTCCAGTAATCACTGTTTATCCTCTGCAGTTCTCTCACGTGGGCTAATTTCATCATTCCTTCACCGGACATTTCTCGAGACCAATTTCGTGATAAATACTCAATGTATTTGGCTCGGTAGACAAATGCACTGGTAATGACCGTATTGGACCGAAACGTGTCTATACACGCCTGAACGGTTGCTGGCTTGGGTTTATTGAGGCGATTGTTCACGGTGTTGTGAGCCCTCGCTATAAACAAAAATAGATTGAACCTGCTGTCTGCCCAATCTGGATGTAAGGACGTATAGTTCTGGAAAAGGATCTTGAAATGGTGATAGCAGTGAATGCACGTAAGTGTCTCTCTAAACGCGTCCATGAACCGTTTGAGTATTTCCTTATCTGCGTGCGAAGGGTTCTCTGGATATAGCATAGATACTGAATGAAGCGTCATCCAACCAAGCGGACCCCATAAACTCGTCATTCTTGTTAATTATGAAAGTGAAATGAATCCGGCGGTAATTCCGCCCTCTAGTATTTTCCGAGCGATTGCCGGAGGAGTCGTTTTGCTTTTCAAGAGACCGTGTTTCTGAGCGACTTCTTTGACTTGGGAGTCGCTCATTTTCTTCAATTTCCTGCGGATCGTTTTACTCCGTCGTTTTGTTCCTGAATCCGTGAGGATTTGAATGCGACTTCGCCTTGCAGTTTTCTTTAGAGGCGGAGACTTTGCAGGATCGGCAACTCCCTTTACTTTCAAAATACTTTTCAACGGTTTTCGGAGAGTTCCTGCGGATTTAGGTTTGGGTTCACTCTTTTCAGAGGGAATAGGAGGTAGCGAATCCTGTCCCATTTTTGTCACCGTAACGTTTTTTTCACTCATTCTCTTTGAAAACGAATAAGATAACATTTACGCCAGAAGTGTATCAATAAGCTACGATGGAGTGGAACGCTGTTCGGTCGTATTTTAACACGAAGGGAGTTTCTAGATTGGTAGAGCATCAGATCGATTCGTTTGAAGATTTCGTTCGCAATAAGATTCCGCTGATTGTGGCCTCTACTGCTCCGATCGTCGTGTGGCACGAGCAGGACGAGACTACAAAGAAATACAAATACGAGTTTCGGCTTTCGTTTGAGAACATCACGTATTTGAAACCGAGAATTCAGGAGGCGACTGGACGCGTGAAGCCGATGTTTCCCCAGGAAGCCCGAGTTCGCAACTTCACGTATGCGGCTCAAATGTTCTGCGACGTTCGCTTTGTTGCGCGGGCGTATAAAGGACAGACTCTCGCAGAGCACGACGAGTTCGTTCGCGTCTTCTCAGGCGTGTCGCTTGGAAAGATTCCTGTTATGCTCGGTTCGTCTCTTTGTATTCTCAATGACTATCCTATGTCCCGGGAGGAGATGGGAGAGTGTCCCAACGACCCACTTGGATACTTCATCATTCACGGAAGCGAGCGCACGATTCTGTGTCAGGAAAAGGTGGCGGACAATCGCACAATGGTATTCTTTAACAAGAAGACGGTATCCAAATACACTTACTCTGTGGAGACCAAGTCGCTACATGAATCATTCACCACGCCTCCCAAGAAACTGGAGATTCGTATTTCTGCAAAGTTTAATGGATTGGGGTATCCTCTCACGATCTGCGCGCCCCGATTCCGCGAGGAACTGCCGTTGCTCATCTTCTTCCGTGCACTCGGAGTGGAATCCGACGAGGAAATCGCCAAGTTGATTTGGAAAGACGATTTGGATAACGCAGAGACGTTGGCTGCGTCATTCAAGGAGTGTGCGGACGCAGGGGTGTATACTCGGACAGACGCAATCCAGTATCTCGCAACCCATCTCCAATACACGACCACGCACGAGGACAAGTGCGCGTACGTCCGCACTCTTCTGGAGACCGAGTATCTTCCGCACGTAAAGTTCGGAGGCGAGTCGGCGGGCACAAAGACTCTGGAAGCCCGCAAGTGTCTTATCACTGCATCCATGGTTCGCAGAGTCATTATGGCAGAGCAGGGCAAGATTTCGGTGGACGATCGCGATGCGTACCCCAACAAGCGCATCGTAACAACGGGATCTTTGCTGACCCATCTGTTCCGCCAGCTGTTCCAGAAAGTGTGTAAGGACATTCGCGGCAAGTTTGTGAATGAGGTCAATAACGATACGTGGAAGAAGCACGAGACTCCTCAGCCTCTAGATGTTCTGAACGTCAATAACCTTTATAAGATTCTCAAGGTGTCTACGATTGAAGGCAAGCTGAAGCAGGCACTTGCGACAGGCAACTTCACAGTTCAGGGACTCGGAACGTCCAGTTCGGCATCTATGTCCAACGCGACCAAAGTGGGTGTCTCACAAGTCCTGAATCGCCTTTCGTATCTTGCCACAATCAGCCATTTGAGGCGTATTCAGACACCGGTGGAAAAGTCAGGGAAGCTTCTGGCGCCACGCAAGCTCCACGGAACCAGCTGGGGATACGTCTGTCCCGTAGAGACTCCGGAGGGTCATTCCGTCGGTATCGTGAAAGCCATGTCCATGCTAACCTCCATCACGCAGCACACGCCTTCCTCAGTAACTCTCCAAATCTTGGAGCGAATGTCTGGAATTGATTGGATCGACGGAATTCGGAGGTATGAGGGAACCTCTATCCTTGTGAATGGCGTGATTGTAGGATACACGAAGCATCCAGCCCGTATCCACGCAGAGCTCAAGGACGCCAAGCGGCGCTTCCAGCTCCATCCTCATACCGGCGTGTCATGGCACATTCTTCTCAACACAATTTCCGTGGAGTCGGATGGCGGTCGCGTCGTGCGTCCTCTCTTCCGTGTAGAGAACCAAGCGTGTCTTCCGCATCCTGCGTCCGAGACGTGGAACGACTGGGCAAAGTCGTGCGTGGAGTACATTGATTCTGCAGAGTCGGATACTGTGCTTGTCGCAATGACGCCAAAGGAGATCACGAAGAACCACACGCACTGCGAGATCCATCCCACGATGATTCTGGGGCATATGGCGTCCAGCATTCCCATGTCGGACCACAACCAGTCTCCTCGTAACACGTATCAGTCTGCAATGGGCAAGCAGGCTATTGGAATCTTTGCTAGGAACTATGCCAAGCGACTGGACAAGAACGGATACATCTTCTGCCAGCCCGCTCGGCCGTTCGTAGAGACTCGCACGATGCGGATTCTCAAGACAGAGGAGATGCCCTTTGGAATGAACGCCATCGTGGCCATCGGAATTTACGGAGGGTATAATCAGGAGGATTCCGTGATTCTCAACAAGTCTGCCGTGAATCGTGGCCTGTTCCGAACGCTCTACTACACTCTCTACAAGGACGAGGAGCATCGTAACGTGACGTCGGGCAAGGAGGAGAAGTTCCTGCGGCCCATGCGTGAGAACACTCGGGGCTTCAAGACGTCATCGTATCATGCGATTCAGGACAACGGGCTTCCAGCTGTAGGATCCATGATCCACGAGAACGATGTCGTTATCGGCAAGGTCACAAACTTGAAGAACGACACGAACGGGTATGCCTATCGGGACTCGTCGACTACACACAAGAACTCAGAAACGTGCAGAGTAGATGGCGTTTGGCAGGACAAGAACTCGGACGGATATCCTTTCGTAAAGGTCCGTGTCGTGTCCGAGCGTGTCCCTGAAATTGGCGATAAGTTCTCGAGTCGCCACGGCCAGAAGGGAACGTGTGGAATTCTGCTGAACGAGGACGATATGCCGTATACTGCATCGGGTCTGCGCCCAGACCTTATCATGAATCCTCACGCAGTTCCGTCCCGCATGACGATTGCACAACTCATGGAGACGATGTTTGGAAAAGTGTGCTCCATGAAGGGAACGCTCGGAGACGGAACGCCGTATTCGCATCTCACTCAAAAAGAACTCCGAGAGCAGATGATTGCTCTGGGAATGCACCCGTATGGGAATGAGATTCTCTATAACGGCCAGACCGGAGAGATGATGGAGGCGGAAATCTTTATGGGTCCTACATTCTACCAGCGCCTCAAGCACATGGTGACCGACAAGAAGCATTCACGTGCACGTGGCCCGATTGTCTCCCTAACTCGGCAGCCTTGCGAGGGTAGGTCTCGTGACGGCGGTCTGCGTGTTGGTGAGATGGAGCGTGACTGTATGTTGTCTCATGGCGCTGCAATGTTCACCAAGGAGCGATTGATGGATGTATCGGATCCATTCACGACCGGCTTCTGCAAGTCGTGCGGCACTCTTGCAGTCGTGAATCCGAAAGAGAATATCTATCACTGCGGTTCGTGTGGGGCTCAAACACACTTTGAGCTGAAGACAATTCCGTATGCAGTAAAGCTATGGGCTCAGGAGCTGGAGGCAATGCACATCGTTCCTAGGATGGTGTTTGAGTAGTGGTGTATGATACTAAGAAGTCGGCCAGGCATCATTAATCGCATTACTTAGAGAACTGGATACATTATATATTTTACGAATTTTTGCGTCGAGACTAAGATGAATTGCCATACAGAAAAATGAGCTATCAACTAGATGTAATTCTGTAGCATGTCGCATTGTTTCATAGTAATACCAGAATGGTTTATTAATAAACTCTTGAGCAATATTGTACCATCTATCTCCTTCAACATATACGTTAATATCTGGATCAATCGTTAGAATAGAATGTGTATTCCAACTTATTAATCCGCTATTAAATCCTCCACTTGATTTCCTATGGCAAAAAATGTAAGGTATATCTTTTATTAACTCATACATTTTCATATTTTCCACAGTGTCTGGTACATAGAAATAGGTATTTCGTATACTCTTATCTATATTAAGTTGGGTATACCATATATCCGGTACGGTATTATTAAAAATATCCCAATCTCCGTTGAAATCCTGACTAAACGACCCTAATAAATGCGACGAGGTATATCCTTTTATACTTAATTCGGATTTCCATTTTTCCTTTAAATCGTGATCTGTCGCAATGTTTATTATCTTTATTGCAGAATTATCTGCGTAAAATGATTTTACGTTTTCTAATCTAGCACGTAAAGAAAACACCCCTAAATGGACTTCATCATAAATGGTTGACAAATATCTAACTGCTCCAATGATATTTACATGATCCCCCAACCCTGGGTGTGGTACGACTAAAACCTTTTTTAAAGGATACCCCTTCTGTTCCTGAATGGTTGATTGTGCTTTGCGATTCAGAATATCCTTGATACGAAACCTAGAATCGTTCATGTTTAGTATATCAATACATTTTTGCCCGATATCATCTGACGAAGCACGAACTTCATCTTGCATGTCCCAAATAGATTCATTTATGTCCTTTAATTTATCGTAGTAAAACTGGTTTTCAGCGACAATGTCTTTCAGTTGCTCATATAAAATATCATGTTCTACTTTACAGTGCTTATTACGCTCGGGGTCTTTAATTTTATCAACCTTGATATCTAGAATTGTCAATTTATCTAACGCTTCTCCAATCGATACAGGCAAGCTAATCATTTTAATAACAATCTCATCTATGTGTAAATAATGATAAGTGTATTGATATTTCCGTCTGGATCTTTAGTCGCTCAAGAGATTTATGATTCTCTAAAATTTGAAAAAGATATTGTCGTGTACGGAACAGACTATGACACAAATAATCTGTCTGCATTCTATTTCGAAAACTACATTCCAGGATGCCCAAATATTGACAACAAAGACAAAACGTTGTCATTTTTAAGAAATGTGGTAGAAACTCATTCTATAAAATACATCTATCCCGCGTTCGATAGAGTACTGGAATTCTTAAAAGATAACGAAGAACATATTGGGGCAAGCGTATTGCTTCCCAGCATAGAATCAATCCGGATATGTAATTCAAAACTTATCACTTATAATAGGTTTATGGATATTCTTCCAACTCCTATTATATATGCCAAGGAGGATGTTCAAAATTACCCGGTATACGTAAAACCAATAATAGGGTATGGATCTAGAGACCATAAAGTTGCAATGAACTACGACGATATTAAAAATATAGATCCCTCAAAATATCTCATCTTAGAAAATTTAACAGGCGACGAGTTTACGGTTGATTGCTTTACCAATGTAAATGGTAAAGTATTTGCGAATTCCAGGAAACGAATAAGAACCGTAAATGGAATGGCTATATCCAGTAAGTCTTGTGAATTAAAAGATTCAAATGATTTCGCAGCTCAGATTTCCAAAAACCTTCATATGCGCGGAGCATGGTTTTTTCAAGTGAAATATGATTCAGATAATACTCTTAAATTATTAGAAATTGCGTGCAGAGTTCCTGGATCTATGTGTACAACCCGAATGAATGGTATAAACTACCCGCATTTAACCATACTTGACAGGGAAGGGTATATCATCGACGACGTATTATATAAAAATATTGAAGTTCAATCATTCAAGATTTATAAGAATTATTATAGAACAAATATTCCGAATTTTGAAGAAGTATATTGTGATCTAGATGACACACTTATTATTCGTAATAAAATAAATACAGTTCTAGTAGAAATATTATATAGCTTCATAAACCAAAAAAAAAAGATAACCGTAATAACTAGGAATGCCAACGCTAAAGAATACATGAATTCGTTCAAACTAAACTTCTACGACGAGTTAATTTATGTTCCATGGGAGCATAAGAAGAGCCAATATATAAAAAACAAGTCTTGTATATTTATAGACGACTCATATTCTGAAAGAAAAGATGTTAATAGTGCGATTGGATGTTCTACATTTTCTCTTAGCGATATTGAATTATTTAATTTAAACAATATAGTATAATAACACTATAAATGTATATTCGCAATTTAATAAGCGACCCAAACATTTTCAATGATACAACTGATGATGGATATTTAATTGATAACAAATTTCTACAATGTATAAGATCAGACATTACTGAGTTTATTACAACAACTATCAAGGATTTACATGATAAACGTATACTGGAAATTGGTCCAAGAGAATTTATAGCAAATAAATACATTTCAGAACATAATCATGTTGATACGATTGATATTATAGATAATAATATTACAACATATGTCGGAGACATGACTACTACAACATCTATTCCAAGTGCAACTTATGATGTAGTATACTGTTTAGATGTTATAGAGCATTGTAATAATCCCAAAGGTCTTTTCGAAGAGGTAGCTCGCATATTAAAACCAAATGGTATTTTACATTTATCATCGCCATTTGGATTTAGAATTCATGGCCCAGTTCCAGACTTCTGGAGAATATCACATTATGGCTTGATTCATTTATCAAGCATTACAGGATATAAAGTATTATCAATGAATGCAATGATTGATGAGAATAGAGCCGCATTTCCGATCCATTATACATGCTCGTTTATAAAAAATCATTAAGAATTTCAAATTGATTCAATATACTGTTCAATTTTTCCCGAAATGAATGTCTGATCTGCCAGAGTCAATGATGGAGAAGATGGAATCATAGCATACTCTAATTGATCAATAGTGTTCGGAGATGAAAACTCTGCCAAATGCTTATGTTTTTGAATCTCGTAAAACATTGGTCGTGTATCAATGCCATGGGATAACATGAACTTATAAAATCTGTCGTAGTTTCCTCCAGGAATACGAATAACTACCATCCACATTCCAGTGGTTGCTAGTTGAATCGGACTTCCTTCGAAAAGTTTTACATACCGATCCCAGATGTCTCGTTTCTGCTTGATAATAGTGCCAATATCATTCAACTGGTCATACAACATTGCTGCTTGAATGTTTGTCATTCTATAATTACGACCGATGACATCATATACATACCGTTCTCCACTCATTCCATGATGACATATTTTATAAATAAATTTATATAGATCCTTATCGTGAGTGTAAAATGCTCCTCCTTCTCCCGAAGTTATAGTCTTATTTGCAAAGAAAGACACTGCAGCACACAGAGACTCTGTTCCAGTATACTTACCCTCGTATTTCTCCAGGAATGCTTCACAGTTATCTTCTACAAAAATAAGGTCTGGACGTAGTCGTTTTAGACGAGGAACATTCACTACGTTCCCAACGTTGTGAACCACAACAACTGCCGAATTGGGCTGAAGACCAAGAATATAGAACTCATTGACATTCATATTGAGTGTGTTTGGGTCCACCTCTAGAACCTCAATCATATCCTTGGGGTATTCATATAATGCGCAGTTCCAGACTGCTACAAAGACGTTGTTTGGAACATAAATCTTTTTCAATTCGGGATACTTGTATTTCAGAGACAGGTATAACAAATGTGTCGCACTTGTCCCGTTATTAGTCAGAACTACATAAGGAGTATTGAGAACTTCTTGAAGTTTAGATGACGCCTTTTCAATAAACTCTCCTTGCGAACTTATCCATCCGTCTTTCAACGCCTTACGCACAGAAGCTGTATACGGTGAAATATCTGGAGTATAAATAGGATATTTCATTATGCTTACTTTAAGTTTCATTCGTCGTATATGCTTTACGGACTGTATTGGCGATTATACATCATATGTCATTACAAATAATCCAGCCATCTAGCGGAGGATGCCAAAACTGCGTATAGTATTTTATTTCTGCCCGAGACAGTAAAGCAGCTATATAGCTAAACGAACTTTTGGATAGGACAAGGATATCTGCAAATACCAAGTCATTAAACGTATCTAATACCTTTTCATCAATATGAAATACCACATCATCAGAAGCCAAGTCCTTTAGATTTTCCAGTGTATCGCACGAATAAATATGAAATCTTAAAGGTTTTTTATGTTCCGAATGCCGGATTGAATTTAATATGTTAATATAGTGAGAATTATCGCATCGTCTAAATGAATCAAACAAATTATTTCGAATATCAAAGTCATCTGGTCTACGAATATGTATAGCAACATTCGTGTATGAACTATCAAATCTTGAAGATTTTCCAGAATAAAACTTATCCAAATAAGTTGCAAAACTCAAACTTTTAAAAAGCAAATTTATATTACGGTTACTATAAGAAATTATGTCGCCAACTTTCACTATTCTATAATCTTTAATGTCTTCTGACGAAGGGTAATTTATTTGGATTGCCATATAATCCAAAATATCTTGAAGCGTATTCTGATATTGTTTCGGAATGAAGTTGGCTGTAGGAGTTATATGATCCATTCGTTCAATATTTGTATAGACAAACTCTTTGCCGCTAATTTCTGTATACAGTATAGTTGATAATAACGATTGAAATTGTGCCCCAAATCCGTCTGTTCGCAGTTCATTTGTTAAATACCGCACAGTCATTTACAGTTACATTGACATGATTTTGTAAATGACTACCTTGAAACAAGTTTTACTTGGGTTCGGAATTGAATTTGAAAATGATAAAATTAAGATTTCTGAAAACATAAAGAAACTTAAATTTGACATTGGGATTTCAACTGAAGCTATACACACAGAGCATTGGCTAAATCACGATCCAGACGACCTGTGTGTATTTGGGTTTGAACCACTCTCCACATCAGTTGAGGCAACAAGGAAATATTATAGCCAGCCGAATTCAATGTGGAAAAATACTCCAAACATTATTAATCTGAAATGGTTAGATAATAACTTTCATATTGTTCCTATTGCTATAGGTAATACAGAAAATAATGTAATTGACTTTTTTGTTACGGATAATGACAAGGGGTGTTCAAGCATATATCCTCCTAGCAAACTTATGAAAAGCCGGCATAATATTGCTTTAGAGAAAATTATTCAAGTTCCGATCTTTAAACTTTCTGATTTTTTTGATATTCTGCCATTGGAGAGGTTTGAATATATCGAATACATAAAAGTTGACGTTCAAGGTTCTGATCTTGATGTAATAAGAAGCGGGGGCAATTATATTTCTGAAAAGGTAGTATTTGTTACTTTAGAGCCAGAAATGGATCTTTACGATGGAGCGAATAATAACAGTATCTCTCAGATGATACTATATATGAACTCAATCGGATTTGATTATATTCGGCACGAAAATACATGCGATCCTACTTTTCTAAACAGAAAGTTTGCACATTTGTCGAAAAGTATTTTCATTAAACAGTTTAATTAAACTTTACCAGCTAGCTATAATATATGATAATAACACAATGTAGAACGTGGACATTTAAACATATTTCACATTGACGATTAATAATAATTATGATTTGTCACCCCGGTATTGGTCATTGTGGCCGTTTAGGTAATGCACTATTCCAATACGCAGCTGTAAAAGGAATTGCGGCGCTTACGAACTGCGAGGCTGTATTACCTGAAGATATCAACCAACGAGTTTGGGACGGTCAAGTTTGTCAGTTGCAGAACTTTAAGATACAGGCTAAATACGTAGCACTTGATAAGCCGAATGAGATTCAAAACCATTTTCAAGAATCATCGCCACGTGTTTTTGATGAACGTGTTGCAAAGCTTCCTCCAAATACATGTATTTATGGGCATTACGAAAGCTATAAATACTTTGAGCATATAGAAGATGAGATACGGAGAGAATTTTGTTTAGTAGATTCCATCCGTGAACATGGACGACTTGCACTAAACTCTTTCAAGAGTTCAGAAGACACGCAAATAATTGGAATACATATTCGCTTGGGGGATTACGCGCACATTTATCGTCCAGCATATTCAGATGCTTCTCATTGGATACATACTTACTTGAAATCTGCGATTCAGAGGTTTAATGGCATCCGTAATAAACGGTTTATCTGCTTCACAGGTGGAAATAAGCAAGACGGACAAGATCCTTCAGACATTGCATTCGTAAAAGACTTGGTTGGCAAGTATATTCCTGCGAACAAAGTGTTTTTTAGCGAAGGAAATCCATCTATAGTTGATTTTTCAATGTTGACGCAAGTGAATCATTTGGTCGTATTGACGTTTAGCACATTCATTTGGTGGGCCGGGTTTCTAAATACGACGAACAATGCAACAATAATTGTTCCAAAGGAAGCTCAGTTTTCAAAGGATACAGATTACTGGCATCCTAAGTTTATTCAATTATAAGTTTTATGTTAAATACGAACTTATGGAATGCGCCGATTCACCAGTTCCGTACACATAGCACGGGGGTAATTTATCGGAATCTATACGACATGCCGCCGCTGCAAGAGTATTATATGGTGGAGACACGAGTTGTAAATACGGAGGTGGAATCTGATCCCGTTCTGTGAATTTCCGCAGAACAATTGTGGGTTTTCCAAGAAAGGCCGCTTCTTCCTGAATTCCGCCAGAATCCGTGAAAACGCAGAAGCAGTCTTTCAAGTAATCTAGAAACCCTCGGTGGGCTATCGGCATTACAAATTCAATACTCATTCCCTCTGTTTTTTCACGAACTAGGCGCTGCAATTCAGGATTTGGATGTAGGAACCACAAGAAACGCTTTGAAGGGTTTGCATATATGCATTCCTTCAGGTTGTGAATAAAGTCTGAAAGATACTGAATATTTTCTCGCCGATGGAATGTTATTAGAATCGTATTGCCTTGCGAAACCGTAAGATTGTAAGACTTTACTAAATCAAGAATCGTGTTTCCTACGACAAATATTTCTCCGGAAACTTTCTCCTCTTGAAGAATAGTTTTATTATGCTCGTGTGGAACTAAATGTATTGTTGCAATTCTTGAAATCATCTGGCGGTATCCTTCTTCTGGATACGGGTTTTCTAAATCGTATGTCCGAAGGCCAGCTTCCAAATGAACAACTTGTATGCGATTTTGAAATGCGCATAGTGTTGCGTAAAAAGTGGTTGCGGTATCTCCTTGTACAATGATCTTTTGAAAACCAGATATCATTGGACCTAGCTTCTCCAAAATTTGACTTCCCACTAAATCAAGCCGCGACCCAGCAGTTCCTTCAATCTTAAGAATACTTGTGTATTTCAAATCAGATTCATCCAAATGTTCATGCTGTAATATTCTAATAACATTGCAGTCCATATAATTTATTAACGGAAGAAGCTTCAAGTATTCGGGCCGAGTTCCGTAAATTATTGTGAGTGGGTTACTCCTTTTTGATTGTGAGGACTCCGCAATATAATGTGAGTCCGTGGACATGCTGGGGGCTTATTGAATTAATGTTTGTGATATCGTTTAAGCCGCCTTGTGTTATTTTACTATTAACAAGCGCTTCAACCTCATTCAGTGCAATCGTACCTTGCCCATAACCACTAATACGAGGATGGTAATCAAAAGTAATAATTAAATGCCCTCCGGGCTTGACCTGATCTAACAGGTTGTTGATGATATGTGCAGGAGAATAGCATACTTCTTCAACGGTTGACACGTTTATAACGTAGTCAAACTTATCTTTTAATTCAGCAGAATTTTTAGTTATATCGTAAATTCCAGTATTTGGTAAATTTGACGACTTAATATCGGTGTGAAAAGTTCTAGGATAAAGGCCATCTAAATCGTTTTTGAAGGAAACATGGCACCCCTCAAATCCCCACGACGTATTATGTATTTCAGAGTTGGGAGTTGCCCCTAGTTTTGCAAGAGTGTTTAGAACGTAGGGGTACTCATAAACTCTAGACCACGCACCATACTTAGAAATAGACTGATCTTCTAACGTAAGAAACCGAAAATCAATTATACTAGTCGACATTTTATAATTGATTGATATTTATAATCTGTAAATTCTATTTTAATGCCAATATCATTATTCATATAAAACAGCATGTTGCCGAACGGAAATAGTCAGGAGCATTTCCTTTATTTTAAGAACAAGATACTGGCTGGAGAGCCTTTTTCGTTGATTCGGCCGAACGACGGAGAGTACATGATCATGAACAGAATTGTCTTTAATACCCAGGATGTTTGGGGGTATGACGGAAAGGGATGTTTGTGTGAAGATCTTCACAATTCGATACGTAAGATGATCTCCCTTAAGAATGCATATGTCGGAATCCCATGTAAGGGGTGCTATAATCATATTTATCCGTGGGTTATGAATACATTTCAAATTCCATCCGATACGCTTACATACGGAAACATATTCTGCAACCTAAACTGGAGGCCATTCGTCAATATATTCTTGGAGAATAAGCTTCCGTTTCATTACATTGGCCCCTACAAGTCCAACAACTACGCTATGAGCGTCCAGTCTGTATTCCCAGTCGAAGAGCTACTTGTTCATACTTGGGATTCTAAGAAGGATTCTATTATTTGCGGAGTGAAGGATTGGGCGGCCGATAAGACTGGAATATTCATATTCTCTGCTGGACCTATCACAAAGGTACTTATACCAATCCTTGTTGAGCAGAACCCGAACAACACATATCTTGATGCTGGATCGTCATTTGATCTTTTCATGAAGGGGTCTACAAATCGAGGATACATTAATCCAAACGACTACTACACGAATATAATTTGCGATTTTCAGACAGGACATACAATCAAGAAGTAAATGAATGATATCACCGTAATACTAACGGTATACAAGCGTCCACATTGTTTAATACAGCAACTTACGGCTATTCATGCGCAAACAGTTCAGCCCAAGGAGATTCTCATATTGAAGAACTTTGTTGAAGGCGTAAGTATGCCGGAAATTCCTGCGGAACTAATGAAGAATGTCAGCATCGTGAATAGCGCTAAGAACTTTGGAGTATGGGGACGTTTCGCTATATCTCTGCTTGCCAATACTCAGTATGTGTGTGTATTTGACGACGATACGATTCCAGGCAAACGGTGGTTTGAAAATTGCATGAATTCTATGGATGTTCAGGAGGGGCTATACGGAACCGTCGGTATCCGATTCCAGGGAGACGGTTACTATTTTGTTTCGGGAGCCGATCGTATCGGATGGCCTAACCCGTGTAACGATATCATGCAAGTAGATATTGTCGGACATTCTTGGTTTTTCAAGAGGGCATGGCTTGGGTATATGTGGGAATTCAGTCCGGATTATAATCAACATCTGAAATGTGGCGAGGATATTCGGTTCTCATTTGCGCTCCAGAAGCATGGAATTCCAACACTCGTACCGCCTCATCCGCCTGGACAGTATGATCTTTACGGAAGTCGGCCAGATTTAGCATATATGTATGGCGGAGACGAAAATGCTACATCGAATCTTCCTGGAATGTTTGAAAACTTTGACAGGTTCTTTAAGATGTGTATTTCACAGGGATTTAAGCGTTTCTTGTCAACGTTTCCTGCAAGCATGGCGGTTGTTGGCTTAAAAGAGAAGCTTAGGTTCGGATTGAATAGAGTAAAGCGTAAGTAACTCGTTTTAACAGGTCCACGGCATTAGTATACAATGACCCTCTATATTTGTCCTACCAACGAGGTGACCCGTGAGAGGATCAACGCACATCTGACGACGCATAGGTATACCGACTCGGGATTTGATATTCCCATCGGAGCCTATCACGTGCCACTCTCCGTTCATACTCACTCTTTTTCGCTGGGGGTTCGTGTTGCGGCCGTAGATCGCTGTAACAACCCGTTGCCTTGTTTGTTGCTCCCTCGCTCGTCCATTTACAAGACTCGGTTCCGTATGGCCAACTCTATTGGGCTTATTGATGCTGGATACCGCGGAGAGGTTCAGGCAAAGGTGGATGTCCTGAGTTATGGCCGAGCAGACATGGATTCCCATCCTTTTGAGGACGGCGCAGATGGCTCCCGTCTCTTCCAAATTTGCCAGCACAACTTCCTACCGTGGACACGGATTGTGATTGTTTCGTCATTAACAGAGCTTCCTACGACCTCTGATACTCGTGGAGAGGGAGGGTTTGGGTCTACTGGTTCTCACACACCTAACTATACCGAGCTCAATTACGTCCGCTAAAGAAGAGGCCGAATCAGAATCAAAGAGACCGTGTCGTGAATGATGGCACCCCAATACGCAGCATAGAACGTTGTCTTAAATCCAAACACCATCGCTACAATCAACACTATGGAACGCAAAAACGTGTTCAATACTGGGTTGGAGGTCGGGAGAAGGAGGACGTTCATTTGTTATAAAATGGATTCATAATATATTTACGTTGAGTATCAAGAATGTGGAAAGTTATTCAAGGATTTGAATATGAAATAAGTGAATCTGGTGAAATACGAAGCGTAAAGTTTGATAGAAGTTTGATTACAAAATCGGACAAGGATGGATACAATCAAATTGGACTCAGGAAAGAGGGAGATCGCAAGAAATACTGGTTCAGGATACATAGACTTGTAGCTTTCGCATTCTGCAACCCTCCTCCGAATTATACTGAACTTGATGTTGACCATATTGATCGTAATCCTTCCAATAATCACTTCTCAAACCTGAGGTGGAGTACAAGAATTGAAAACAACGCAAACAGACAGAAAACGTGTTGGAAAACAAACACCACCACGGGCGAGCTTTATATTACGAAATACAGGAACGGATATATGTTGAGAGTAAACAAGTCTAGTCTTAAACACAGGTCTTGGCATAAGACTCTTGAAGACGCAGTCAATATGCGGATGTCTATTCTTTGACGGTCGCGGTCTATGCGCCCATATTCTCCGAAAATATTTTCCAAGTCATAGGTATAAACACAAAATGGGCGGTTAAACTGCTGCCAAGAGTCTTGCGAAAAGGCAAGGCTAGTCCGATGACACCTCGGGGGCAACACTATCAAACTGCGGGAAGATCCTGTCAAGTCATATCTACCACCTCCGCCTCGAAAGAGAGCGGGCGGAACCACAGGGAAACTTGTGCGGCATGGTAAAAACGATATGAATAGGGAAAATCCGCAGCCAAGTTCTAAGTCCGTCCAGGATATGAATGCAGTTCAGAGACTGAATGGTAGTGCGCGAAAGCGTAAGATACAGTCCGACCGCTCCGAAAGGAGAGTTTCAAGAGGAATTTTTACATGATGTCATCCATGTAGAAAGGAGAGCTTGAAAGCGGAAGAGAGAAAGGGAAATCTCTTCCGCGGAGTTTTGGGTTTAATGCAGCTCGTGAGCTATGGTGCGCAGGACATTTACATCTCGGGCAACCCCCAGATTACCTTCTGGAAGGTGCTGTACAAGCGCCATACCAACTTCGCCGTGGAGTCCATTGAAGTCACCTTCAACGGTCAGGCCGACTTTAACAAGCGCGTGACGGCCGTCATCAATCGTAACGCCGATCTCATGTACAAGACTTACGTCCAGGTCGTTCTCCCCCAGATTTCTCTTACAAACTCAATCTCTACGAACACGTTTGGACTCACTGGAACCCAGCAGGGTTTCCGCTGGCTCAACTACATCGGTCACCGCCTGATCAAGCAGGTTGAGGTTGAAATTGGCGGTCAGCGCATTGATCGTCAGTATGGCGACTGGATGCAGATCTGGACCCAGCTGTCTACCGATGCAGGAACGATCTCGGCGCTAGACCACATCATCGGAAACACCCACGACCTCGTGCTCCTGAAGCGCACGACCGGTCTGGATCTGGACGCGACGTGCGCCGCGAACGAGACCACGATCTCATGCGTGCCTCGCAGGGGAACACCTGCCAAGACGCTTTACATTCCTCTGCAGTTCTGGTTCTGCCGCAACCCTGGTCTCGCGATCCCTCTGATTGCGCTGCAGTACCACGAGGTCCGCATCAATGTGGACTTTGAGACGTGGCAGAACTCCATGTACTACGAGCAGGGTCTCGGCCAGCCGGGAGTCGGAGGATCCGCCCCCTCGGCTCAGTCCCTGGCCGCCGCCTCCCTGTATGTTGACTACGTCTACCTCGACACCGAGGAGCGCCGCCGCTTCGCTCAGCAGAGCCACGAGTACCTGATTGAGCAGGTGCAGTACACTGGCGCCGAGTCCATCACGAGCTCTTCCAACAAGATCCAGCTGAACTTCAACCACCCCGTCAAGGAGCTCTTCTGGGTGGTGCAGCGCGACTCGTTCGTGGACTGCTCTAACCAGAACTGGATTGCGTCGGTCGGCGGTCCTCAGCCCTTCAACTACTCCGACGACTTCAGCACGGAGGGTCTGATCATGTCTCTGCTCTCTACTGCCCAGCTCAGCCCCACCCAGGGAACCTACATCAGTGGATCTAACATGTCCGCCGCCACTGCCTTCCTCGGACAGGGTCCTTCGCAGTCGTCTTCGCTCATTGGCGCTGACACTCAGGATCTTACGGGCACCCAGGAGTTTGAGTCCGGTGTGAACTACCTGCTCGCCAAGGTGATTCTGGACTCGGGCATTCGTTGCGAGGGCAAGAACCCTATTGAGGTCGCCAAGCTCCAGCTGAACGGCCAGGACCGTTTCACGGAGCGTGAGGGTGCCTACTTCGACAAGGTGCAGCCCTTCCAGCACCACAGCCGCACGCCTTCTACGGGTATCAACGTGTACTCGTTTGCGCTGCGCCCCGAGGAGCACCAGCCCAGCGGCACGTGCAACTTCAGCCGCATTGACAAGGCGACTCTCCAGCTTACTGTGTCCATCAACACGGTGGTCGGTTCTCGCACGGCGCAGGTCCGCGTGTATGCCCTGAACTACAACGTGCTGCGCGTGATGAGCGGCATGGGCGGTCTGGCTTACTCCAACTAAACGTTGTTGCGTGGTGGTAATCAACATAAAATATAAAAACGGGGAAACCCAAAATTGAGATTGGAACTCCAAATTCAATTTTGTGATAAATATATAATGTGGGAGTTTGTTGATAAGGTGGTGTATATCAATTTGGATTATCGCACAGACAGACGCATTTCTATGGAAAAATTCTTTGAGGCCGGAAAAATTCCACAAGAGAAAGTCATGCGGTTTTCTGCAATACAACACGAAGTTGGTCCTGTTGGAGCCTATATGAGTCATATCGCAGTCGTTAAAATAGCCAAGTCTAATGCATGGAATCGGGTTCTAATACTAGAGGATGACGTTATGTGGAAAAATTTTGAGAATGACTACGAGACATTGTGTAAGCTAATAGAAAGCCAGACATGGGATGTGTGTATGCTCGGCGGAGTCTACATTGATACGACACCGCCAAAAATAAATGCTTCGTTCTCTGGATATTCGTATATTGTCCAATCTCATTACTATGACACTTTATTGTTGAATATGGAAGAAGGTTTGCGAAAAAGATTTGAGTTTGCAAACGGAATGCGACGCATTTCGTTCAGACCAAACAACAAGGCTGAGTATCTTCATAGATTGAAAAACAATTGGTATGCTTTGGACGTATACTGGATGAAACTACAGCTTCGAGATAAATGGATTGGAATGATAGAGCCGATGTGTGAGCACGATTTTAACTCGGATAGTGATGTTTCTCCGTTACGCGACCTTCACTTACCACCATACGAAATGGCGATTGTTGGTATGCAAATAAAACAATATATTGAGACTGGAAAATTATTCTGACGATGGTCTAACAATATAAGTTATTTCTGGAGACATTACGATTTTCTTGAATGATCTGCGGAACTTGTCCAACAAACAGAAATCTTCCCAAGGAGACGGTTCAAACCACATGTTATTCTCTTGAAACAATGAAGTCCTTGCGCAGAAAGATATTCCGACATTATTTTGTGAAAATTCAGTATGTTCTGGCGGAGGAATTGTTCGTTCAGAATCTTGCATTCTGAATATAATCACATCAGGCTTGTGGTCTAATTGACGATGAAACGCATCAATGTAATTTGGTAATAGAATATCGTCGTCATCTACAAATCCGACCCATCGCGTTGTTACGAGTTTAATAGCTTGATTTCGTACAGCTCCAGCACAGTTATAGTATCCCTGTTTTTGCACTGCGCAAATGGATATTCTAGCGTCGTCTGGATAAAACGTTGGCTCTATTCCGTCAAATACAACGATGGCCTTCCAGTTCGGGTCGTTCAATTTTTTGAGAGATTCAATTGTTCGTGAGAGTGTTGGTCTTCCAATCGAAGGGATTATGAAGGTTATGTAAGGAAACTCGTCGTATTTTTTTGAAGAAGTTCGTAAATAGCCGAGACTCATTCTATATTATATTAATAATGGAAAAGACGTTCGGGTTCATATTTACTAGACATGTGAATTCGGCCAAAACGAACGAATATTGGAAAGAATGTATACGATCCATTCGCAAACATTATCCTGTAACCACTCCTATTCTCATTATAGACGACAACAGTAATCGGGAGTATCTTGTAAATGCAGACATTCCTAACGTTCAAGTCATTCAATCCGAGTTTATAGGAAGAGGCGAGTTGCTAGCCTACTACTATTTCTATAAGCTAAGGCCTTTTGATAAGGCATGTATCATCCATGACTCAGTGTTCGTTCAAAAATATATTGATTTCAGCAAAATGAATGAAGACGTAAATTTACTATGGGGATTCTTTCCACATATATGCGAAGATTCTAAACATACACCCGATCTTATAAATAAATTGACTGATTCCGATACGTTAATGAGAATATATGAAGATACGAGCAAATGGGTTGGGTTGTTTGGATGTATGAGCGTAATAACACTTCCGTTCTTGGATATATTAGCCGATAAATACAATCTATTTATATTGTTGGAACATGTGAAATCTAGACCGGATAGAATCTGTCTTGAACGAATATTAGGTATATTATTTGTAACAGAAATCCCTGAATCAAAAAATAAGTTATTGTTAGGGGATATTGCGCGATTTCCATATAATTTCAGATTCAGATATGAACATTATTTAAAATGGCTTGAAATTAAATACCCCGTAAAAACATTATCGTTTCGCCCGAATTGTTCGGTTAATACCGAGTTTGATGATCATCCATTCATAAAGGTATGGTCTGGACGCTGAAATATTTTCAAGATAACCTAAAATGTGGGACTTCGTTGATAAGGTCGTGTATATCAACTTAGATCACAGGGAAGATCGGCGTATTCTCATGAAGAAGTTCTTTGAAGAAGGACAAATTCAAGCCGAAAAGGTAGAGCGCTTTTCTGCAATACGCCACAAAGTTGGGATTGTTGGATGTGCGATGGGGCATATTGCAATCTTAAAAAGAGCAAAGGCGGAAGGATGGAAAAGCGTATTGATTTTAGAAGACGATATGCAGTGGAAAGATTTTGAGAACAATTATAAAAAGCTCGAAGACCTTGTGACATCAAATACGTGGGACGTTTGTATGCTCGGCGGGTTATATATTGAAGCCACGCCTCCAAAGGTTCATATTGCAGTCTGCACAAACGCCTACATCGTCAAATCGCATTACTACGACACGTTATTGGAGAATTTTGAAACGGGACTGCGTAAGAAGCTAAATGTGAGACCCCCTAGATTTTTTGCAAAGACCGAAAAAAGCATGAAGGAATATTACGAACGAGTCAACTCAATGAATCAGTTCAATGTCGATGTATACTGGTTCAAATTGCAGTTGAAGGATAATTGGATAGGAATGATGGAACCGATGTGCGACCAAGCACCTACCTACAGCGATATATATAACGAAGTCGTGGTTCACCAAGAATTTGATAAGGAACGATTACGCGATGCGGTAAACGATATGAAAAGATTGATTGCTACAAATCAATTATAATGGAAGAACTTGCATGTAATTACGTGGGATCCTTTGGTCTTTTGAGATCATGTCATCGTCGTTCACCAACTCCGATTTCGGATTTTGACGGGTTAGATCCGAATTGGTATTTGGATCTATTTCCGAATTGCGTTGTTCATGTATGCCCGCAAGCTCTTCCGAATTTCGTAAAGAAGGTTCTCCCGTCCATTTCTGTTCCATTCAAGCTTTTGACCAACAATTCGGATGTAACGTTGCCGAACGATTACGTTTCCGAATGTAACGTTATTCTATCCAACTCAAAGTTGGTAAAGTGGTTTTCTCAAAATTGGGTAGAGAATCATCCGAAAGTTGAAAGGATTCCGATTGGAATAGATTATCATACTTTACGCCCCTCTTCAAAACCAAAATACGCATGGTCGGTTCCAGAACAAACGAGCTGGGGACTCAAGAAAATGGCGATAGAACAAGAGCGTCAACTTATGTCTATCAAGAACTCTTCGACGCATACGGAATTAAAGGCTTACGCAAACTTCCAGTTCCTGATGTGGACTCGCTATGGAAAAATAGACAGAAAGGATGCGATAGAACAGGTTCCGAAAGATTTGGTGTTTTACGAACCTGTGAAAACTACACGGGACGTTTGCTGGAAAAATATGGGGAAGTGCGCATTCGTTCTGTCTCCCCACGGAAACGGCCTGGACTGCCACCGCACATGGGAAGCACTGTGTTTGGGATGTATTCCAATCGTGAAGACATCAGGGCTAGATCCTCTGTTTGCAGATCTACCTGTATGGATCGTCCAATCGTGGTCTGATGTAACAGAAGAAAATATGCGTTTGAAATTGGCAGAGTTCATGTCACGACCGTTTGCGTTTGAGAAGTTGACGCTCGGATACTGGCAATCAAAAATCTTCGCATAGAACAAATGCCTCACACGACTCGTAAGATTGGGTCTCGGCGCCAAGTTATGAATGGGAATGCGGAAAAGACGAAGGGCGGTCTGACGAAGAAGAACCTCAAATACAACAAGTGGGGTCGCATCGTCTCCGTCAAGAAGAGCAAGATGGGACACAAGCTCGGTTAAAATGTTATACTTGCGCCTATATTCCGAAAGAAGTGCGTCGGTATAACTTCACTTATGATCGCATGAAACGGGTAATGGGCGGCTCTTCCTCGGGTCAATTCTAGCATTCTGAGTTTGAGTTCGTCTTTCGGGAGATTGTATGGATACTGTGAATCGTCCCAGACATTTGGATGAGAGTCTAATGCTGGAAGCCACGTGTAATTGAAGAACTTTATGTATGCTAACATAAGACGAGGTGTTGTCATCCAGTAATTATGGAAAATACAAGGCATAGTATCTAAGGCATTTTTATATTCTACTTTACGAGACAGAACGTTATATTTTGGCAAAGTGTTCACTTTGATTCCTACGCGAACACATGTATCAGTAAGAATCTTACGGAAATTTGGCAAGGTATCAGCATGCGAACTCTCGTAGGTCCGGAATGACACAACATCGCCGTCTGAAGTGTTTACCAAGTTTGAGATCTTCTCCATAGTGGAAAATGGGGGATACATCAACCTCGCAGGCAGCTTGTAGGACAAAGTGCCAACATAGTCACATTCTTTCCATTCATCGTAAAGTTTCATGAGTTCAGACTGATACATGACAGACTCCATCAGATAGTTCTGAGACTCTTTGGGGATACGATATATGCGAGCCCACGAATACTTACTGAATTCAGAGTTCGCGAGTCTTTCGGTTTCATCGTTATGGCAGAGAATATAGATAATGCGAGACCTCATTATTATTTACCTTCATAAAATCAATGAAGGTGCGTTATTCAGCGCGCGTAGATTCGGATGTCAAATATTCCAACCAAGCATTTTTGGATCTGCTTCAAATCTATTTGGCGGATCCGGACGGATGGGCTGGAAAGGGGTATGAGTTTGAGTATCATCCGAAAGCGAAACTAAAGATTCGCCTGTCGTCTCCTGCAACGATAACAAAGGAATGTGGACTTCCTGGAAACTTATCGTGTGCGGAACTTGGCGGAAACAATATGTATTTGAACTTTGATAGGTGGTTAAAGGGTTCAAAAGCAAGTAAGTTGGACCGGGATTCTTACAGGCAATACATGGTGTCGCACGAGATGGGACATATACTTGGACACGAACACGAGAAGTGTCCCGGTAAAAGCAAGCCTGCTCCAATTATGCTTCAGCAGACGCTGGGATTGAAGGGGTGTCGCAAGAACACGAAAGTCTTTTAAACGAACTGGCCTTAATCACAGAAATGCCGGAGTATGTCGTGGAGGCCAAGACGGTTCAGACTGGAGCCATACGCACTCTGAAGGAGGCTTTGAAGTGTATTCTTGTTGAGATGAGCCTCATTTTTGACAAGGACGGAATCCGAATGGTTGCGATGGACAATACTCGCACTGTCCTCGTTCATCTGCGCCTTTACGCTGATAAGTTTGAGAAGTTTTCGTATACCCATTCTTCCCCAAAGCTCGTGATTGGCGTGAACACGGATCACCTCTATCGCATCATCAAGACTGCCACGAACGATGATACTGTTACGTTCTATATTGAACAGAATGATCCCAACACTCTCGGTATTCTTCTGGAAGACGGTGAGAAGAAGCAGGTGACTCGGTATAAGCTCAACCTACTGGACCGAGATGAACCGGACATTCAGTTGCCCGAGACAGAGTTTGCGACCCACATCACGATGCCTTCGCTCGACTTCCAGAAGATTTGCAGGGACATGACTCTGCTTGGCGCCAAGACGGTGGAAATTAAGAACGTGGGCCCTTCCCTGACGTTTTCGTGTAAGGGACACTTTGCCTCTCGCACGACTGTCATGGGGGATTCGGAGAACGAGTTCAGTATTCAGAAGAAGGAGACCGATGAGATTGTTACGGGAACGTTCTCGCTCCCACACCTTGTTCTGTTCACCAAGTGCACGAACCTGTGCAACAATTTGGAAATCCATATGAAGAACGACTGGTTCCTTATGATTCGGTATGTGGTTGCCAATTTGGGAGACATTAAACTGTGTTTGATGCCTTGCTCCACTTAACGCCCGAGCTGCTTCGTATCGTAAATGAACGACTTGAATGTGCCCATACCCATCACATCAACATCGTCTTTGTTTTTGCCAAGCATCTCATAACATCCCTTGTCGGAATTACATGTGCGTCCATCGTATTTCACGGGGAGTTTCATGTTTCCGTTCATGGTGTAGTATTCCCATAAAGTAGAGGATTTCGGGGACGGACGTCCGAACAACGGGAGCATACTGCTTCCGTCGTTTAAGACGCCAACCTGCTGATAATTGTAATCTCGACCGAACAAATAGGGGTTCTCGCGCTCAGGAGGTTTGTAGGGATCGCTGTATACATCAAAGGGGTGTTTGCGTACCGAATCAAAGTGCACGCCTCCTTCTTTCACAACGACAGTTGATCTTCCTGAAAATATGAATAGAACGACGATCACCAACAACCCTAAAACTAGGAGTGTTGTTGTGTCAACGCTTTTACGTGCCATTATTCTTCGGCAAGTAAAACATGTTCGGCGTGGATCAAAAAAAATGAGACGGTCATATAAACAAAATGCCCGTAACGAGTGTTTATCGCATTGGAGGCGGTTCCAGTATTACAACCGATAATTCGGCATCATTGGCGGCTCAGTCGGCTGCAAATGGAGCTCTGTCTTCAACCCTATCAAGCGCTGGAGTCACGCTGACAGGAGCGGGGTTGGGCGTTTCCACTGGCCTCAACGTGACTGGGAGCACTACGTTATCTGGTCTTACGGTCCAGAACGTTCTTGTAGCTCCTAGCATCGGGATTAGTGGAGGAACTACCAACTTTTTTAGTTTGATGAACATTAGTGGCACTAATCAAGCTGGTACCGTGACGCTTGCCGCGGGAGGATTCACTGTTCCTAATTCGGCGATCACAGCAAATTCAGTGGTCCTTCTTAGTTCAAGGAACGCGGCTGTTGCTGGTCTATACGTTGTCAATAATCCTTCGTCTGGTTTCACGATTAGTGGAGCAGCTAGTGGATCAGTTAATTACTTTGTTGCCAAGTTTTGAGCGTCCGTCCATCCGAAATACCGCTTCAAATACAGGACAATCAGAGTGCAGGCAATGACATTCACAATACCTGGATTCAGGTCTTCGTGCTCTTCATCAAAGTTTGTACTGAACAGGTGATCTAGAAAATTAGGCGAAAAGTTGACTTCAGGGTTCATGTGGTGTCTTAAATGGTCCTTTGAGCCAAGAATGGAGTAATTGTAAATGTGGTAAGACGTGTAGGTCATAGAAAGCAAGAGGATCACGCTGAAGGGAATGATCCAGTCGTTAAACAGAGTTTGGAAGAGGAGAGGGAAGAACATGAAGTAGACGAATTCAAGAATACATTCCAACGTGAGTTCAAGCCATCGCGGAAGACCTGCTTTTTCATGATGTAAATTCAGGTGAAAATTGAGAGGACCTGGGAAAAGATGAAGAAACCTGTGCGAGAAATAGTAATTCAAAGCCATAAGTCCGCCTCCGAGGAGAGCCGACATTGGCGTTCTGTCCGGAAACGTAACTATAACCGCGCAAATGCCGAAAGCGGCGATTGCGTGGCTATAATGTTCAAGGAAGTCCTCTACCTTCATATTGTATGTTCGGCTCAAATTTCAATCTTGATTCGTGCGTAGAATCAACGATGGAGGTGGCTGCGTATGCTTACTTCTGGCCCACGTATGCGACCGGCGCTTTTTGCGTAGCTTCTTACTTGATATTCACGAAACTGGTTCTGTATGTCGTTTGCTTGTGTCTCTACTACCTTGTGCCAAGACCTATTATGGAAGACGCAGTCCGACACATCATTGAGTTCTTCCGTGAACTCTTTTCTGGCGGAGTTTCAAAAATTGAAAAGAATATTCGCAAGACCTTCCAAATTCACGTGAACCATCCCATTCCCAAAAAATCCATAAATGTTTGGCACCCACACGGTCTTCTTGCCATCACTCCGGGTATCCACAATTCCTATCGCATTACCGGGAAGGATTACACGCCGACAAAGTTTGCGGTCGCGAATATATTCCACCTGTTTCCGTTCGTCCGAGACTGGATGCGGATAACGCACACTGTATCGGCCGATTACTCTGAAATCAAAAAGACGCTGGAGTCTGACTCTGTGTCCATCGTTCTTGGTGGTGCAAAAGAGATGTATTTGTCAAGCGGAAAGAACCTCAAACTTGTCATAAAAGAGCGCACAGGCGTATTTAGATTAGCTCTTGAAACAGGGACTCCGTTAGTTCCAATCATGACATACGGAGAGTCGGAGCTGTTTCCGACGCTGGACAATCCACTGTATTCGTGCTTCCGCGAATTCCTTTACGATGTTTGGAAGATTCCTATGCCGATACCGACGATGGAATCTGTGAGGAACTGGCTCTCGCTTTGGGACGGTCCTTTGCCGACTGTAAACACATATACCGGCAAACCAATCATAACGAAAAAGATCGTAAACCCAACACAATCACAAATTGATGCATTGAGGTGGCTGTATATACGACGGGTAAAGGATCTATTTGTAGCGACAAATAATGGCGAGTATACGCTTGAAATTACTTAGGGCGTGATTTGTGGGCCGTATAGGTAACATCGTCTCCTACCTTGAACGATTTCATATTCGGGGTTATCGCAGATCTATCGTGGACTGCGGTTGTTGTATTCCAAATTTTGATGATGGAGAACGGCCCTTTCGGAGATACGGTGATTCCTGCAAGAGTCTCTTTGCGTGTCGTCAGAAGACTGTCCGTGATGCAGTGGATCATCATGTCGACGAACGTTTCGTACATGGTTCCAGCCTCAACCTTCTTAGACCAAGATCCGCCTGCCTCGTGCTCTGGCGATTCCCAGATTGGAGGGAATCCCTTGCGCATGAAGAAGAACATCCCGGATTCCCACGCCTCTTTGGGAATGGAGTCCACGACGGACCAGAACTGTTGAGGAGTGGAAACGTCTGCCACCATGACGTAACTCCCCAACGAATAGTCCTTGTTCTCGGGATCGTGATACCACAACATCCAAGAATACTGGAATCTTGTGGTAGCAACTTCCGCCTCCATTATACTATATACTCTTGCCTTTGCCGTAAGTCAAAAACGAAATTCGTTTTCAAGGAACATCTACAATCAATATAAGGATGGGTATTACGGTCGCGCACGTTTATGCTTTGCGCATGTATCCGAAACTCACCCTACCTCAGGTTGTGCAGAACAATATTGCAAAGCTCCGGAACACGCCAATGGCATTCAAGCCGTTTCAGAAGCCGGCACACGTTCCTCGGAAGCACGGTCCAGCAACAGACAATTGGAGAGAGCGCGTCCTTGTGGATATTGTGCGGCGAGTCAAAGAGCGCGAGGATCCCGAGTATTCGGATCTCTTCAGCATCTTCAATAAGGTTGCAGTATCCAACATGGAGAAGCTGTCCAACGACGCCGTGGAGAAAATCAACAAACGCGACGAAACGTTTCGGCTGCGAATCGCCACTCTGCTGTTTGACAAGGCGATCACTCAGCACGCATATGCTTCCGTGATGGCAGAGATGTCAAAGCGGATCGTTGCCCACATTCCAGACATGAAAGAGGATATTCAGGCTCAAATCTCCATGTTCCCGAAGCTATACAATTTGACCGAGACGCTGACATTCCCTTCCAGCATAGAGCCGGATTTCGACAACAAGGTGATAGAGTGGATGAGGCAGAAGGAGAAGCGCAAAGGGTATGCGAAGTTCATGATGGAACTCTGTGTGAGAAATTTGGTGAGTGACGAGTGCGTGAAGTCTAGTCTTCAGGGTGTTCTGAAAGAACTCGCGCACTTGATTCGGCAGCCAAAAACGGAACAGATTGAAGAGAATGTTGGGCAATTCGCAGTGTTCATCTACGAGTGCGTGAAGCTGTCAACGTCTCCTGTTTTGAAAACATATATGTCTGAGCAGCTAAACGCAATTCTGACGCACCCACGCGAATGGGCTCCGTCTCTTTCGGCTCGGAGTCGGTTCAAGCTGGAGGATGCGTTCAAACTTGTTCAATAAGAGGATAACAATAAACAAATGGCCCTACCCTCTGCAAGCGTTCTTCTTCGCACGGCTCAGGTCGCGATGGAACACGACAAGCCCATATATTTGGATTACTACCGTCCGAGCGTGGAGAAGACGTGCTGCCTAGGCGTTCAGGGAACCACAAAGTATCTCGTAAAGTCTGATGACGAGTATACGTCTACGATTGAGAACGTTTTTAAGTGCGAGACGTGCTATATTGTCATGACGGAGAACTCGTTGTATATCGTCTCGGCGGACATTCCCATCAAGAAGATTCTTGCGCCCTCTCCTGAGTCATCCGAGTAATTACCGACGACGAGTTCCACGCTTGCGACCCCCGTGAAGCATCTTACGGGTCGCCTTGAGTTGGGCCATGAGCTTGCGCATACGAATCGCAGGTGCCGAATCCGCGGTAGGTGCTCGCGCGAGCGCCTTGCGAAGCTCATACTCCGCCTTCATGGCGGCATAGGCGGCCTCCTCCTTCGCCTTCTCCTCCGCCTTCTCCTTCTTTCCGAGTGCAGTTGGTCCAGAACGAGTACGACGAGGCATTTTATATATTGAACGCACGTTTTTTTTAGACGCGACTGCTGTTTAAAAAGACTGCGCATCCACTCAATAATGGAGCTTGCATTTCCGCCTCCCCACTACGTGCTCTTTGAACCGCTGGACGACTACAACACCCTGCTTGAATGGTG
>Ga0214919_10001587_pt1 | contig 36901 bp, 49 predicted proteins | sample LL1503_MetaG_FD_177994 | JGI IMG/M metagenome (GOLD analysis project Ga0214919, IMG submission 177994) | Freshwater microbial communities from Lake Lanier, Atlanta, Georgia, United States - LL-1503 | ecosystem: Environmental > Aquatic > Freshwater > Lake | place: USA: Georgia | collected...
GCTGCGAATTGTACTTGTGGGCTTGGCCCTAAGTTGTTCTTGCACTTGACGAATGTAAACATCTAAACTCATACTGCCTCCATTTGTCCAGGAACTACTTCCAACATGTTAGCCGGAATGCGCCACAATGTGCCGTCTTTGTCATTGCGTACCGTGACATACTTGACAGCAATCTTTGTGACTTTGCCGGTAGCACCCCAAGGGTTTTTAGAACTTGACCAACGCACCTGCACACCTACATCCAGTTGACGTTTGACCTGCTTGCGAAGTTCGCTCTGTGCAAAACGGATGGCATCGGCCATGCTACGAAGTTCTATGTCAGTCCATTTGCCAAACATGATACTTCTATTGACCTGCTGAATATCTGAGAGTCGTTCCATATTACGCTACCTTTTTAAAATAACCATAGGGCAAGCCCTGGGTATAACAAAAATATTCCAAGTCGCCATTGGCGTGTTCGGCGTCCATGAGCCATGCAATCACCCGTTCACGATTGGTGCCGGTATGCATGAGATTCTGCACACGGTCTTCAAAACGCACAACGGCTTCTGCCTCGTCGGCCCGGCGTTGGGTTTCTGCTTGCTCGATTGCTGCGCCAAGTATTTTAAATTCGGCTTCAAAATACTCTAACGACCAACCACTGGTATCAACGCCACGTGGGCGAACACCGTAGGCATCTTTGTACATATCACTGTATGTCTCTTGAGCTTGTTCTAGCGGTGTTAAGTCTTCCCAACTCTTCATTGCCAACTCCTTTTTAACTACAATACAAGTATTATAACTGAAAGCCCATTTCTGGGCAAAACTGGTGTTGTTATTCTGCAACAGGTGCAAACATTTGAGTTGCTTGGCGCATAAACACACGATAGGCACACATGGTGCGTTCGCTATAGACCATGTCGCCATCTTTTTCGATGTCTTGTAAAAATTCTAACATGCCCAGGCCCAAAAATGCACGTTCTTTGTCCAATTGGGCGATTGCAGTAGTAATGTCCATCGTCAACTCCTTTTTAGTTTCTATACAAGTATTATAGCACTTTAGCCATTTCTGGGCAAATCACACAAGTAGTACTTTAGTAGTACACAGCCACTGCGTTATACAGTTGCTCTGTAGGTACCCCATGATCCCGGTAACCCTCTAGCACCATGTTGAAATAACTGTCGCTAGGCGGACTGTCTAAGTTTCCGGGTTGCATATAGTAAGTCAATGCTCGCACAATGCGCCCGTCATGCCAAACATCACGTAGGTTGCGATTGTAGAAATAGGGATAGCCTTCCAAGTTGTCTAGGCTCGCGAGACAGTCATCTGTAATGGTCCAAAGCACCCCATCCACATAAGTGTCGCGATGTTTAACAACATCTGCAGGACCTGCGAAACGGAACACATGGTCTAGCAAATATGCATGACCGTGACTAACAGATTTTGGGCAACGGCGTGCCATGCCCTCTATGTTGGTGTTCATTCCGTATGCGAACATAAGATGTTGTTTCATGCTCGTATTGTAGCAGTTTTGCCATTATTGGTCAAGAAAAGGCCCACCGAAGTGGGCCGGTATAAAAACTAATACTCAAGTATTACTTGGCAGTTTTACCTGTTTTGTAAGCACCCAACATGGTCTCGGTGAACTTGACCCAATCAAACTTGGCGGCCTCTTGTGTGACCTTGACTGCTTCACTGGTCAATGTAGTTACTGTGTCAGTACCAACTTTGGCGGCTCGTTTTGTGTATTCGGCTTGTGCGTCTACGAATTTGATCATAGCGTCTTTGACCGATTCGTTGGATACGAATGTGTTAACGAAAGTTTTTTTGGCAGTTTGAACTGCATCTACTGCGGCGTCGATTGTAAACATAATATCTCCTTTAAAAGCAAGTTTACTTACAGAGCCCGGCTAATTCCAGCACCCTATATTCTTATTGTACTATTATTTATGTTGTAGGTCAAGGAAATCTAATGGTTTTTACTAGTGAGCTATCACTAATTTTTTGTACGATATTTGCAGGATTAAATAATAGTATATTTCAATTTAGGAGATTAAAATGGAAATTCTATTATGTGCCCTAGTGGTAGTGGGTTTTTGGTTAATTTGGAGAGCCAATCAAACAAACAAATTTGACATTAACCAAGACGGTAAAGTAGACTCTGCAGATGCTAAAGCGGCAGTTGCCAAAGTTGAAGAAGCGGTAGTTAAAGTTGAGGAAGCGGTTGTTGCCGAAGTCAAAGCAGTTGTTAAAAAGACCGCTGCCAAGAAGCCAGCGGCAAAGAAAGCACCTGCCAAAAAAGTAGCCGCTAAAAAGACACCAGCAAAGAAAACTGCCAAGTAATCAATGTTGAGTACTATAGGGGTATTTGTTTCTCCCGAAACAGATGCCCTTTTTCAATTCCACTTTACTAAGTGTTGGATAACACATTCGATAACAGTTTATAATGATCGTGAGACTTTTGTTGCCGCGCGACATGATCGTAAAATAGCCTGTTATCAAATGCCCTATCCCATGAGGGACAACTTCCATGACGAAGTCGTAGAGTTAATCGGGCATTGCGATCATGTGTTGATCCTAATGAGCGAGCTGCACGACCGTACTGTAGAATTTGTACAGTCACATGATCATAGGCAGATCAGTTATTTTATTTGTGGTGACTTCAACTTTGACCTTGATCATAGTCCAGTGCATCGATTCTACGATTGGTTTACCACCACGGTACACTTTTACAAACACGAGCGACCCAACCTATTAAACAACACCTTGCATCCTTATACTGCCAAACCACAATACTTTGATGCGTTGTTAGGGCGTAAAAAACCTCATAGAGATATTGCTTATGCAAGACTCAATCGGGAACAAAATGTTGTCACATACCTTGGCACCACCGACTGCGACTTTAGCACTCCTGACAAGTGGCGTTGGGAGAGCGAGGGCCTAGTAATCGAACAGCCCGTCGAATGGACTGTGGAGCGTGTTAACTATCACGGACATAGAATGAGCCTGAGTCAAGTGGCACCGTTACAAGTGTATAACGAAACTGCATACACGCTTATAGCAGAAACCAGTTACAGCAGTCACTTCGCATTTTACACCGAGAAAACAATCAAACCCATATTGGCACGTAGACTGTTTGTTATGTTGGGTGGAACACACGGCCTGCGTAACCTACGTGGCATGGGGTTTCGCACGTTCGGTGATGTCATAGACGAAAGTTATGATGCTTGCACAGACTTAAACGAGCGTTGTACTCGAGCACTAGAACAAGTCGAGTATTTGTGTACCCGGCCGCAGGAGGAAGTATTAGAGAAAATACGTCCCATCTGCGATCACAACTACAGTCACTTGATGCGGACCGACTGGTACGGGCAATACTTTATGCCAGCGTTTGTCGCATACTTTCAGCAAACTGACGACTAGCAAGATTCTTGCCTTTGGCCTCGCACATGATGTCAAATGTCTTGTTGAACTCGGCGGCCCAAGCATTGCATGCCTGATTCCACATAAAGTCCGAATGTGCCCGTAATTTTTGTTTCTTGTGTCCTGACTCTAGTAAGGCGTGATAATCGGGACGCACTGTGGCGTCATGTCCTACCAAATAGTCTTCACGACTGCAGGAATAATGCATAGTAGGACGTACACCGCGCCAACTGTCAAGAATCCGTGAAATTCGGGCATCGCTAGGATCCAAGTAATCCCCTTCTCGTATCCAATAATGATGGATGTCAAGAACAGTAGGTATAAGATCGCTAAGACTGAGACAAGTATCAAGACCATGTGAATTCTCCTCGTTTTCTACGGTGATGCAGTTACGTGCCTCGGGACTGAGGCGACCATGTACAGCTCGCATGCCTTGGGCGCCACGCTTGCCACTGATGTGTATGTTAATTTTAAAATCTTGGAATGTACGACCATAGCCCATCCAACGTGCCATGTCGGCATGGTATTCAAATTCTTCTATGCTACGTTCTACAATCACGTCCGACTCACTGGCCAGAACACAGAACTGTCCGGGATGGAAACTGAGGCGCACCCCCAGTCTACGTGCCGCTTCGCCTACAGGGGCAAATATTTTTGCACAGTGGTCTTGTATTTCTTGTCGTTGCCACCAGGCCTGCCAGTCTTTTTCAGTATAGCCTTGTAGCATTTCACTGCCCAGTCGTACCATACGCAAGTGCGGTTCCAAACTGCCCACACGCTCAACCAACCGCAGTGCGGCCGCGGCATTGTGATTCATGATGTCCCACTGTCGTTGTTCGGCTTCGGCGTTGTGTTCTCTAAGCCAACGCATAGTGGTACTTCTGCCGTTTAGTTCACGGTCTTTGGCATTGACCTTCATGCCACTAACCTCGCTGGGGTCATTGATCCATTTGCAAGCAAAACCAATTCTAGGGGTAATATGTATAGTCATGTGTCTAGTATAGCATCAACGTCATTAGATGTCAAGCAATGAACCCCTGTCCCGAAATCGCATGATACCATGGATAAAATGGTTGCTTTATACTAAATTTCCAAGTCCCCACTTTATCCAAATAGTTAGTTTGCGGGATTGCTCGATTTAGGTAAATTGGTAAAACTTGTTTTTTGTTTATCTCTAATAGATTAATTTCTAATCCACTGCCCTCAACAATACTTAATATTTCGATACTAAAATCTATGGTAGTTAGTAAATCTAAATAATAAGTAGTATTTAGATTTACAGTTGATTCGACCTGGTGATCATTCAAGATGCATCGATACTTAACCGTGCCTTGGGTCTTTACCCCCACTGTGACGTGTAGTTTGTTTCCTGTATCAATATCCGTTATGTCGGAGAAAGTCTGTGTATCTTGGAGCATAATCTAATATAGTATTTTTGCGAAGTGTCTCAAATCCTTTAAGGAATGATACCAGTTGTGTACCTAATATATTGGCATCATGCAATGGCTCATAATTTTTTAATAAGGTATAATAATCAATTATAGTATCTGCAATTACCATTGGAATTATATCACTCCTACGAATATTTGTAGTATTGTGTTTTTCTAATCCATATCGATCTATTAAATTTTGAAGTCTTGCTATGGTTTCGAGTCTAATATCTTCGGGCAATAACTCTATGCGTAACCATCGTGGACTATGTAGTATATTACAACTTTCGGCTATTACATTGTTTTTGATCATGTATTCAAACACGAGATCAATTTCACTTATAGTAAACACGTTAGGAGTTATACGTAAACTAACATATAATTTAGAATTGTTACGTAGTTCTAAGAAACGGTCAATATTGCTTTTGATATTATCTATTTTGCCCGGATAACGTATGTAGTCGTTTAAACTGGTTACTGATTCTATACTAATACCTAGATGAAACTCTTTGAATTGCTTAATCAAATATTCAATACGTTCATCGTATAACGTACCGTTTGTGGTTGTTCCTACAATTATGTCCTTGGCGACTCCCGCTGATACCAGTCTCTCACAAATTGCATAAAACGCAGGGTCATAAAGAGTCTCTCCACCTAAGAAGTGTATATATTTGAGATTGGGTATATTGACTATTTCGTCAACCACGCGATTAAGAACTATGGGGTCACGAGTCCATGATTCACGGAGTACAGGACTAGAAAATTGTACAGGATTAATTTTAAAAAGTTTTTTATAATCTTGGGTTAATAGGCTACTAGATTTAGGATCACACATAATGCAGGCACTATTACAAATATTACCCAAGTCTATTTGCAGGTCAGTGGGATAATGATCAGAAAGTCCGTTATTAACGGAACTATACAAAAATTTATCATAATGTGGACTGCTTCTTGTAGTGAGTTCAAAATCATTTACATCAATGGCACTTTTAAGTAACTGTCTACGTCGGCCACTGAGTTTATTAAATTTGTCTTCGTAATAACAACTGGCACATGCTTCAACTTCTTTACCGTCTAATAGGGCACCGCGCAACTGCGTCATTTCGGCACCATTATAGTATTGCATTATGCCGGTATCTCTAATATTATCCTTGCCGTTGATAGATTTTGCCCAACGGCAAAATTCAAAGTCGCCACTGTACGTTAATCGGAGGTGGAACCAGGGACTAGAACAAAAACTGTCTTTTAACATCGTATTAATCTATGATACCAAAATTGGCCCAACGTGCGCTACCAAGGCTAACCCATCCTAGCGGACCGCCTAGACTAGGTACTTCGTTAAACACCACTGAGCCACGTGGCGCATCATATTGTGGAGGACTTGAACTAGTACTAAACAACATATTACCTAACTGTAATTTAGGAATAGCAGTTGCACCATCAGGAGTCAAGGTAATATTATTATGTTTATTACTGCCTAGTATTAAAATTTGGTCACGTGCAGCCGATATACGAGCAACACCTTGACTTTGTTTACCGATACCAATTTCAATTTCTTCGTCCCATATACTGAGTGCAGTATTGGGATCCATTGTATTAACCCCCACACGGTTGTTGCTTACATATAAGGTTTGACTTAATAATGCTTCGCCATCTGTTTGTAAATCACGTATGGTTCCAACACTCTGTAACTGACTGTGTCGTACTGCACCGGTTAGCCTATCTCCCTCGACTATGCTTTGACCATCAATCTTAATCTTATTTAAATTTAAGCCTTCTTGTTGTATGCGTTCAAACACGCGATCTTGATATGCGTCTAGTACGGCCGGACCAATTGCCATTTGTGCATTTGTGCTGGCGTCGGCAATAAGTTTTTGGTATGCTGGATTGTCTGTGATGTTGCCCAGTATTGTTAAGTCGCCATCAATAATGGCACCGCCTTTAACTTCTACACGAGGAGCATACAAAGTATTTTCAAATACTGTGCCTTGGTCCAGTACTGTAACTTGACATTGTGAGGCCTTATCCTCTATGCCTGTACTAGCGAACTCGGTCACAACACCTCCCACAATGTTATCGCCCGATATCGTTAACCCAGTTACATCAATTGCGGTTCCTGCTATAGTTTTATCTTTGAAGGGGATTTTAAAATTATTAAGTTCTAGTTGGGACGCGATGGCCTGATCTATTAGAGAATTAACATCAATATCATGAATTTTTTGATTAATCTGATTAGTTATTTGTTTATTAGCAGATGAATCTAATCCAGCAAGTATAGTGTTTGCAACTGCTTGCAATCCTTCTTCAAATGTACTTAGGTCAGGAGTAAATTGATTTATTTGTTGTTCTATACGAGTCGTAACGATTCGTTCGATTACACCGGTTGATAGAAACTCATCAAGTTTTTGATTAATAACCACGACTAGATCATCGCGAATAGTCTCTTGAGCTTCCTCAAGAGCCCGTTGTGTTAAATCATTTACTAAACTGTTAAAACTGTCATTGACTGCCATTATTAATTGAATGTTATAGTAATTACGTGTTCGTAATTCTTCTTGATTAGTCCTTTGTACATTAGGTTCTTATGTACTACAAAATCTGTCGCGCCTGCGGTATTGCTGAAGTTGGCCAATTGCTTAAAGTACATAGTTCTTCTAGAGAAACTACCATACGTTGCTAATTGCTGAGTAGATTGGTTAATAGCATAGATTGTACTATCCCAATTTGCCCTATCTTGCTGACTCCAGGCATGTGCTTCTAAAAATACAGTACTAACATTATTGTCTCTAACAATGCTGGGTTGACTAAACTCTCGATCTTTATAGTCCTGATTTTTATAGTCCCGTAATGTAGTTATCACATAATCTGTGGCCAGGTTAGAAATTTGTCCAACCAAATCCTTTTGAGCTTGATCAGTGCTGGCGTATGTAAAATACTCATCGGCAGCAAATACTACATCAAAACTTTTGCGATAGTTAATTAACTCAACTTCGGGTATATAACGATACTTTACTTTCTGAGTCGTAAGATATTCTAATACATCTTTACCGACACTTGTGACAGCGATCTCTGTAGGATGACCGGCCATTATAAAACTACTAAATCCCACAAACAATGGCGCCGCAGGCACTAGGTTGTGGAACTGGCCAAGGTTGTTTATGATTTCTTGTTTTTTAGCAACAACATCTTGAGATCGATTGTTATTTTTAAACGCAAGCAAATTTACGTCACTTAAGGTAGCAAAATCCGACATATATCTTTCTAGTTATAGTTTTTATTTATTGCTACGGTATAGATCTAATGTAACGCAATGAAACCCGCCACCTAGTGTACGACTATGTCGCAATGTGCGAGGAATCACAGTGAATCCTTTCTGTGACAACAACTCCATGAGATCGTGTTGTTCTGCATCAATTATAACTGTTGTGGGATCAACAACCAACATATTCATTGCCATCCACTTGCTGGCATAGGGATATTTATAAAAGTCTTGTGCCACTACATCATTGATGAATATACATTCCCAGTCTCGAAATGCATTTGGAATATTATCCTGTGCAACTCTACTGCCGTTTAACAGTACAAGTCCCTCACGCAATGGTACAATGGTACTGTCAATGTGTACACCACTATAAAAGTTAACAAGTTCTATGCTGGTGTCGGCAGGTAAGTTTCTCAATAACCAATGGTATGCTAGTCGATTGCCACTGGGGCTATCTAAGTACAACAGTTTGTTTTTGCCTAGGCGTAGTATATTAGCCGCATCTAACACAAGTCCTTGGCCACGTGGCATGTGAATGATGTTGGCATCTTTTAGTATCTCATGATAGCATTGTAGTTCCATATCCCTGCAAGGATACATCATCGGGGTGTCTATTACTGTATCACCTAGAACCAGCAGTCTATCACGTGGACAGTAATTATACATACCATCATGTGTTTGAAAATTCATCGGCTCGGGTCGTACAACTTCGACACCTAGACTCGTTAGTGTGGTGACTAATGTCGCCAAGTCTTCATTGGTTTCATCAATGATGTGTTGCGGAACTGGACCGCGTGGAACTGGGGTTTCTTTCCATGTGGTCTTTTCACTTTCCCGACTAAACACAGGATCGTTTACTGGCCAATTGGCATCTGTAGCATCGCCAACTACAACTCTTTTTAAACTATCCCATTCATTCCAACTTGATATCATACGTGCCCAGTTATTTGTAGTGTGTAGCGTGGTTCTAGTCCTAGATTAGCAGCCATATGCGGGGTGTCATAAGTCCATTCAACAATGTTACCAGCACTCCAATTTACTACTGGAGTTCCAGCACATTCACTGTAATGTCCGCTGCGCCAGTCTTCTAGGAATACAATGGCCCTACGTATAGTATGTTCCCGACCTTGTAAGTTAAACAATTTGATATATTTCAAATACAAGTCACTGTGTTCGGGCAATACTGTTCCTGTGTCCATTCTATAGTAACTAGTACCAATATCTTGCCAGCCCATTTGTTCATAAATATTTACAAACTGTTGATTCCATTTAGGTTGTGCGCTACGCATGTCACACATATAGCCAGTAAACTTGGGCATGAATCCTTGTTGGCGCCAACGTGCCACACTGTCGTTGTCATTGAATGCTTCTTGTATGTAGTCTAAACGCTTAAACTCATCGTCCCAGAACGCTGGAATTTTGTACTTAGTGAATACGTGTGTTGCCATAGTGTATTACCTTTATGTTGGCGTTGTCCGTGGAATACACACGCCATGGATCTATTATAACACTATCAGCCTCTATTGTGCAATAGAGTTCTTGCTCTTTCTGTTCACCAGCATATCCATAAGTGACTTGTCTGTTGTGCGCCAACAATACAACACCACGAACTGACTTTGGAACAGACTGCTCGGTTAAAGGATCAATGTACATGGGAGTAATACCAAATGCATGTTCTAAGAAGTGTCCGACTAGTATACTATAACTGCCTTCTAAATAAGCAACTCCGGGCTTGTATGCTTTACCATGTATCCATACAGGCAACTTGCCGTTGACTTGACTTTCCATGGCTAGGTATTTGGCCATGTTCTTGGCCTGTATCTCCCTGGCATGCATAATAGCATCAAACAGGTCATATTGTAAATCTAACTTCTCTGCCAAGAAACGTAGGGCAATATTGTCACGTGGGTGGCAAGGACCTGCATCACCTAGGCCTGCAGTCATGTACTTTGGCCCCATGATACGCATACTGCTCTTAGCCAATGCCGAGGTTACAACGTCTACATTGATGTTTCCCTGTTTTATTGCAACATCTTGGATCATGTTAACAAGTCCAAGTTTGGCACTGATAAATGTATTGTAGAATACTTTGATGCACTCGGCCTCGTCCCAGGTGCCAACTTCATAACGTGGATTGTTTTCCATTAAGGGTTTATAAAAATCAATTAGTTCTTGTGCATCGCCAGTGACACTACCGTCTTCTGTGCCAATTATGACCATTTCAGGATTAATCATATCCCAGGCCACGCTGCCCATAGCAATCAAATATGGGTTATAAACAAATCGGGCATTGGTAATTCGAGGACGCAATCGCTCGCGTACAGTACCAGGTAATACAGTACTAATTAACACAACCAATTGTTCTGGACCGGCCCATGCATTGACTTCTTCTAGTACTGTTTCAACAGTGGTATAATCAAAGTCCACATTAGGCAAATGTGCGATTGGTTCTGCACCGCCATATCTAGAGTCATGTGGTGTTTGTACCGCAATAAAGATAATGTCCTGGCCTGTGACTGCTCCGCGCAAGTTGTCAGAAATTCTAATCTTGTCATTTGTCTTGGGGTAAATATCATATCCAGTAACAGTATGTTGTGTTGCCATTACTTCGGCACATGCCATTCCCAGTTTTCCAATTCCAATAAATCCTATGTTCATTTATGTTTTCCTTAAATAAATTTTACGACATTCTTCACAATAATCTAGTGTCAGAGTTTGTTAACGGTAGATCTTATTATTTTTATCCTTTTGGCACTTATGATAATTTTAAAGTACTAAACGGAAAAGATGACATAGACTACAATCAAAACGAAACTAACTTTGAAACATTCAAATATAGACCATTGATAACCGGGGAAAGAACTCATTTCCATTGTTACTTTTTTGATCAAGAACCATTGTATGATTTTGAATACCCTATACTAACTGACATGTACAACCTTGAGAATAATAAAGTTAGCCCTAGACGGATACATGTGTTTGCTGTTAGTGAAAAATCCGAGCTTGTGGAAACCGTTAGAAAGAAATACAACCTTTATAGATGGTATTATTTCTTTCACGGATTTGCGGCATTAGATTGGTATAGAGATTTTCAATATGTAAATCCAAGTTCATTTGATAGTTTCAGTAAAGTATTTATATGTTACAATCATTTGATGTCAAAATATCGAAGTTATCGTCTACATCTTGTTAGTAATTTAATCTCTCAAGACTTAGTCAAGCACGGGTCTGTCAGTTTATTCTTAGAAGACAGCAATGGTACTTGGAAACAGTCTTTACAAGACCCTGAATCGCCATTGGACACTCGTGCCAAAATTAAAATATATCAAACTCTTAGAAATGTAACTGACCCATTGGTCATTGATATTAAAACTCCTAACGGGTCATTAAGTGCTGAGATTAATTTTACAGATTTAACTAATGCATTTTGGCACATAGTTACAGAGACTGTATATTTCCTGCCTAAATTACATTTAACTGAAAAAGTATTTAAACCTATTATAGCACAAAGACCTTTTATATTAGTGGCTGCTCCGGGCAATCTTGCCTATTTAAAAAGTTATGGGTTTAAAACTTTTGATCGTTGGATAGATGAAAGTTACGACCAAGAGCAGGATCATTATATACGCATAGAAAGGATTACCTCCGAAATTGCAAAATTGTGTGCATTACCAATGTCAGAGTTAAAACAAATGCATCAAGAGATGCAGGAAGTTTTACAATACAATTACAATCATTTCTATGGAAATTTCAAACATATTATTGTCAATGAGTTAGTTGATAATTTTGAAGGTGTGTTAATGCAGTTTAACAACGGGCGTCAACCCAACAATCATAGTAGATTTCATCATAGATTTGAATTAAGTAAAGACTACTTACAAGAAGTAAAACAACGGTTACTCAAATAAATACTGTATCAAAGGAGACCGTAATGGCATTAATCGATTCAGTATTAAATTTAGTAAACAAAACACCAAAAGATCCCGATGCCCCCAAACCACCTGCTGGTTCACGTAGTGAGCGTGAAGCCAAGATCAAAGACAAAGCCGGAATGGTAATTAATGTATTTGCATTACTATTGGCAGTGAACGCATACTTTGGTGGTACATACTCTAGCACTATCCTTGGTAACACCATCAAAGCCGGAAGCGAGTGGAGTTTCTATCAAGCAAAGAGTATTAAGAAAACTGCCGCAGAGTATGCATTATATGATGCTCAGAAGGCCGGAGATAAAAAACGTGTAGAAGAACTTACTGCTAAGATTGACCGTTATGAGAACGAACCCCGAGACGGTATGAAAGATATTATGGCACGTGCTAAGAAATTAGAAGCAGACCGTGATGCAGCCAAAGTACGTAGCCCATGGATGAGTTATGCAAGTACTGCATATCAATTGGCAATTGTGTTATTATCAGCAAGTATTCTTGCAGTTAGTATGCCATTGTTTTGGGGTAGTTTTGTAGTGTGTGGCATTGGTATTGTACTAATGTCGCAGGGCCTATGGCTTTGGCTTTAATATACACCCTCGTAGTAACTCATATAACTATTATCTGCGTTACCGTCTACTTGCATAGAGGGCAAGCACATCGTGGCTTGACCTTTCATCCCATACTAGAACACTTTATGCGTTTTTGGTTATGGCTTACAACAGGTATGGTAACTAAACAATGGGTTGCTATACATCGCAAGCATCATAGATTTAGTGATGTTGCGGGCGATCCACATAGCCCGCACGTATACGGTATCAAACGTGTATTCTTTAAAGGAGCATTCTTATATCATGATGCCAGCAAAGATAAAGACATGGTTGACGCATATGGTGTTGGTACTCCTGCTGATTGGATGGAGCACAACATATACACTCGTCACTCTAGACTTGGCATTGGCATTCTCCTTGTGTTGAATACGCTAGTGTTTGGTTGGTGGGGTCCTATAATCTGGGGCATACAAATGCTGTGGATACCATTTTGGGCCGCTGGAGTTATTAATGGCATCGGCCATTGGATCGGATATCGTAATGGAACCACAAAAGATCATAGTAGGAATATTAGTCCTTGGGGCATTGTTATTGGCGGTGAAGAGTTGCACAATAACCACCATCTCGCACCAGCGAGTCCCCGCCTCTCTAAGAACTGGTATGAGTTTGATATAGGTTGGATGTATATCAACGTATTTAGACTGCTGGGTCTGGCGCGATTAAGGAACGTCCCTTAATATTATTTCAGCTTCGGGAATTCGGGTGCGTGTGTTTCGGCTACCTAGTAGCACTAGTATACGGCGTCCGACTTCCGTATCCAGCATCATGACCAAGCACCCACCACTTGCAGTAATGTAACCAGTTTTACTGACCAGTATGTCTTGGTTATATCCTATCAGTGGATTTGTATTGCGAAACACAACCCACTTTTTCTGTACTTTAATTTTTGCAGTACTGGTTTGACTGGCTGATACAATCAAGGGATATTTTTCTGCGGCCAGTACCAAACTAATTAATTCAGTAGCAGTACTGACATCAAATACGCTGAGTCCTGTGGGCTCTACAAATCGTGTATGAGTCATGTACAACTGTTGTGCCTTGGTGTTCATTGCACGTACACAGGCAGTACGTCCCCTAGGATAGTTGTTACATAATAAGTCAGCGGCACGATTATCGCTTTTGATCAAGGCCAACTGTATCAACTGTTCTCTTGTGTAACTACCTATACGCTCTTTAAGGGGTTGTCTAGCATCTAACACAATCATAACAGTCATTAATTTTGTGATACTGCCAATACTACGTACTTCTTCGGGATTTTCACTGCGTAGTATTGTTCCGCTTTCATTTGCCACTAACCAACTAGTGGCAGTAACAGGTGCTGCCCAAGTTGTAACTGCTAAAAATATTAAGAGACCGAATGCTAACAATCGCATTACTGTATTATAACATAACAGATCGATAGTCTTTGAAGTATTTTGCTCGATCTTGTAATCCACGCATTGCAGGATTAATGAATTTTGTTACCAGTGCAGTATCGGCAAAATTCTGTACATGTGGTTTGACACGAGTTTGCCAGTACCAAACTGCGACACGTGCTGCTACTTCTGGGTTTGCAGCCAACTCGGGTTTTTGCTCTAGGGGCAAGCCCAATGCGGCTCCGGCCATTCTATAATTGTCTCTACCCGTAATTTGGATAAAGCCGCGGCCATGATATAGTGCGCCGTCCCCCGGATGTTTATTACCCAGGATCTTTGCTTTACCCGGAGCGTACTTGGGATCGTAGCGTTGTGCAAAGTACTTGGTGCCGCCAATCTCTTTCATACGTGTAAAATCGGCTGACTCGTGGCGTGTTTGTGCCATGAATTGCGCTAGTTCCGTGCCGCGAATGCCTGACTTTATGGCCGCACGTTGTACAGCATGTTCAGGCCCTGTATTCATGCTAACGCCAGTGGTTTCAGGAGGTACAACTTTGGCTTGTGCCGCAACTCCAGTGGCTGCCATTCCGGCACCGGCTAAGCCACGTAGGAATCCTCTTCGATCAATTTCGTTTATGAGCATGTTATATTTAGTAAAATTGCGGACACATAGTTACCCATAAATACTTGTACATGAAGCCCACCATAGCCCTGTTTATCTATGATCCCAAGTGTTCGGTCCAGAGTGCCAATGGCATTATGCAGGCTCTTGGCAACCATTACAACTTCAAAATCTTTAGTAAAAACACAGTTGAAGACAACTTCTTTGACAATGTGGACATGATTGCTGTTCCTGGAGGCTTTGGCGATGCTGACACTTATCGAACATTACTCAAAAACAATCAACCGCGTGTTAGAGAATTTGTGGATCAAGGCGGCAAATATCTGGGTATCTGTATGGGTGCGTACTGGGCCGGATCGCATTATTTTGATCTGCTTGATGGAGTTGACGCAGTGCAGTACATGACACGCCCTGGAACTGATACTAGACGTCCGCATGCCAAAGAAATGCCCATTACTTGGCAGGGCAATGAGGACAGCATGTTCTGGTACGATGGTTGTGCTTTCACTGGTAATGGTAGATACAAAACAATTGCCTCTTATTCAAATGGTGACCCCATGGCCATTATACAAGGTAATGTGGGCCTAATTGGGTGTCATCCCGAAGCCGAGTATTTTTGGTACGACAGTTACAGTTACATGCGACGTCATTGGACCGGGCCAAGACATCATCGAACTCTGTTAGACTTTGTTAATCTTTTGATGCGTCGGTAGTTTTCTTTGCATCGGCCCGCTCAATGGGTGCGGGAAAGTAAGGCTCGATTATGTAATGTGTGCTGGTCCACCAGCCAAAGGCAGTGATCATGCCGGCTACAAATATTTCAAGTATCATCATAAGTCTCTATAAGTTCGGTTTTTAGCGATAGCAGTATCTAGCACATCAACTGCTATGCCGTGTTGTTCGGCTATGTGAGATAGTGCGGCAGTGTCTTTGGGGAAGCAGGCGCCACCAAATCCTCTGCTGCCATCAGGACCAGGAACAGCCCAATGTGTTGCGCCCAGTCTATAGTCGGTACGTGCAATGTCCACAACACGATCCCAGTCAACACCCAGTCGTCGGGCCAACTCGGAATATTCATTATTGACAATGACTTTTATGGCCAATTGTGTGTTAGCAAGATATTTAAAAAAGCTGGCTTCTTGTATGAGGCAGTATTCAATGTCAACACGATCAAAGTTAACAGCACTGGTCATAATGACATCTGTAACTTCTTGTCTAATCTCCTCTCGGCATCCTACAACAATCTTGTGCGGATTAACATAGTCAAATTTGGCACGTGCCTGTGTCAAGAACTCGGGTACATGTGCCAACTTGAGGTTGTGCGTTTGTTCTAGTTGATAGTATACTTCAGGGCTGGCTGTGCTTTTGGCAATAACAACACCTGTGTATCCTTCTAGTTTTGCAAGTACACTTTCTAATATTGTAGTGTCACATTCGCCAGAGGCACTTTGCGGTGTAGGTACACATACAAAGATGGCCTGACACTTTTCTTTTAGTTTTTTAATGGACTTTGATCTCAATTTGTATTTGGGATCATTGATCATGATCTTGTCGTCGGGATAACTGGCTGCCACAGCCGAACCCACATATCCATAGCCTATGATACCTACTCGCATTGCGACTCCTACGTAATTATGTAATTGTAAATGATGTTGACTGACATGTCAAGGGAATCTGGACACGAAGTCCAGATTCTAATTGAAATTACTTTTTTGAGTTTAAAAAACTGAACCAGCGTCGAACGCTGGTGATTAGTTTCCCAATAGACTATCTACTTTGGCTTCGGCAGCATCCAAACGTGCTTCAACCGCATCCAGTGCTGGATCTGCTGGTACTGCAACTGCTTCCATAACTTGTTGAACAACTTCTGGAGCGACTTCAGCAACACCGGTTGCAGTAGCAATAACTTCAACAACGGCGTCAACAACAGCTTGAGCTACTTCTGCAGCTGGAGCTGGTGCATCAGCAACTGCTTGAACAATTTCGGCTGTGATTGCAACTGCATCAACAACAACTTCCGGCTCGGCAGTGATAACTGCAACAACTGCGGCAGCAACAACTGCGGCAACTTGTGCATCAGTAACTGGTTCTGCTTCGTGTTGATCAGTAACTACATCAGCAACAATAGCGGCTGCTTCTGGAACATCGGCACTTGGTGACAATGCAACAACCGCTTCAACTGCTACAGGTGCTGCATCAGCAGGTGCTGCAACAATAGCATCAATGTGTTCTTGAGTCTTTTCAGCAACCAAATGATCAACGGTAATTTCCACCAATGTCAAACGTGCATCCAATTCCTCTAATGCTGTAGCAACGTCACTGTTGGCTGCAATGCCCATCAATGATGCCACTTTGGCTTCAACGGCTACTAATCTTACTGCTAGGTCTTCTAATCTCATAGTAATTTCCTTTAAGGTTTTTGAGAAGGTGTACCCCAATGGTACATTAGTATTTACGTGTATATGTGTTAAAGTAATGTGACAGGCACTAGGTTATCACGAAATATTTCCCAGGCACGTTGCCACGACCAACGTTGGCTACCTGCCCAAACTTGTTGTCTGTTCAAGAACAAACAATCAGTTACTGCCTGTTTTAGTTCTGCATTCATACAGCCAGTAACACCTTCATCAATGACATCTTCGGGCCCGGGGCAAGGGAAAGCAGCCACTGGAGTACCGCAGGCCATGGCTTCTATCATCACAATGCCAAATGTTTCCCATTGACTAGGGAACACAAACACATCGGCCATCCTATAATAGTCGCCTAGTTCTTTACCACGCTTGGCTCCTACAAACTCTACATCGGGATATAGTTCTTTGTATTCTTCTAGCATGGGACCGTCACCCACCATGATCTTTCTATAACCGGGATAGTCCAACTTGAAAAAGTCTTCTAGATTTTTTTCTTTACTTACTCTACTCACGCAGACCAAAACATTACTAGAACCAGGAGCCCTATCACCAGGTTTAAAAATAGTTCTATCCACTCCCCTAGTCCAAGGGATAATATCTCCATCAAAACCATGATCTTTTAACTCCCGAACCATTGTGTCTGTAGTGGTCAACACTTTACCCGAGTGTTTATGAAACCAGCGTATCAAGGGCCAGGTCAATGCCTCGGGTATGCCAAATAGTTTTTCTAACCCTTCAGGAAACCGAGTATGATAAGCGGTGTTGTACCTATAATTATGTACTGAAAGATACTTTCTAGCCCACAGACCAACAGGACCTTCTGTGGCGATGTGGATATGATCCGGATCAATCTCTTCAATCTTCTTGCCCATGCTCCACGGAATGGCAAGTTTGACTTCGTTGTACTTAGGACAATCAACATAGCGGAACCGCCCGGGGTCAATATAATCAACGCTATAACCATCCAGTACCGCACAAGCCTCAATGTTCTTGTAAGTAGTGACCACGCCATTAATTTGATCCGGCAAGTTGTCGGTTATTATCAGTATCTTCTTTGTCATTTGATCTTGTCCAAGTTACAATTTCCCAACGTCCATCATGATGCTCTACAAGTGCTGTACATGACTCTACCCAGTCGCCATCATTCATATACATAACGCCATCTATCTCTTTTATTTCTGCGTGGTGGATGTGACCGCATATGACACCGTCAAATCCTCTTTTCTTGCAGTAGGCCGCAAGGTTCTTTTCAAAGTGAAACATGAAGTCAATGGCACGTTTGACCCTATGTTTAAGAAATTGGCTAAGACTCCAATAACCAAAACCCATGCGATGGCGGATCCAATTAAATCTACTATTGAGTCCCAGGATAAAATCATAAGCCCGGTCTCCCAAAAAACTCAACCAAGGTGCCAGGCGTGTGATGCCGTCAAACAGGTCTCCGTGTACCACAAGATAATGTTTGCCGTCAACTCCGATGTGTTCTGTTTGGTTACAAATTTCCACAGTACCAAATGTGGCAGCATATGGTATCATGGGACGCAGGAATTCGTCATGATTGCCTGCTACGTATACTACCCTAGTGCCACGTTTGGCATGACCCAGCACACGACGCACCACATTGGTGTGGCTTTGTTTCCACCGCAATTTGTTTTGTTGCATTTTCCACGCATCAATAATGTCCCCCACAAGATACAGGGTATCACAGGTGTTGTGCTTGAGAAAATTGTTTAACTTATCTGCCTGACAGTCCCTGGTACCAAGATGCACATCACTGACAAAAATTGTACGGTAAGTTTTTTGCATACGTGTATTTACTCACAAGTATGGCAAAAAATTGTTATGGTTTTGTTACAATGAAAAAGCACCCGAAGGTGCTAGTGAATGTTACGCTATTCTGGCGAAAACGCTATGCTTATTTTTTTGTGCTTTGATTTACAAAGCCATACATTTTTTCCGCGGCTTCCATGATCTTGTCTAGACCTGGAAACTCTGGCATATCTATTCTGGTAACGCCATAGCCTGCACATCCGTTGACATCTTTTGAGCTAAATAACAGTACAAAACATACTCTGCTTCTTGCACATCCATTGTATGTCCATTAAGGATCTTACAATGACAACTCGCAAACTCACTACCAAAGCCATTACGAAATCAGCCACAACCTATGTGGGCCGAACAGGTGAAATATTCTACGACACTGCCACCGCAACACTGAAACTATCAAACGGTGCCACCGCAGGCGGCATGCCGTTTGGTTTGGGAGGGGGCGGCCTAATAGCAGGCAGCGGCACAGGCTTTGCCGCTCAAACTGGTGCAGGTATTGGCACTTTCGTGACTCTTGTGACATTGCCCAATCAAATCATGGCACTCAACGCTGTGTGGCGTGTGAGAGCATTTGGTTCATACACGCCAGTTAGTTCTGCCAATGTCAGGAATCTAGCGGCCACGGTGAGCTTTGCCACCATTGGACCTAGCACATGGAATCTGTCGGCGGTGCCAACTAGTTCAACCACCCAGTGCCTGTGGTCAGTGGAATTCACAGTCACAGGCTTGAACACAACCAGTTGCAACAACGCTGGATACTACTCAGGTCAACTGACCACCACTATCAACGCATTCAATGGTGCCACCACCAGCATTCCCACTGGGCCGCAGACTATGACGTTTGCAGTGGCACAAACAGGCACGCTCACAGCTGGTGATAGTATTCAGGTGTATAGTGCAACCATTGAAAGACTGATCTAACAGTCAAATAAAAAGCACCCGAAGGTGCCTAGTGCTGGTTACGAGTTCCAGCAGTACTCTATCGTTGTACTCGGTTAATTTATTTAGTGCGTATATTATTACAGTTTTATTATGTCTTAGGGCCAAATCGTAACAATGTGGAATTCTCCCCTGTGCCAATTATACAAGCCACACCGTTGTCACTGTATTCAACTAAGGTCCACCCACGTGTGCTGGGATTGACAAACATAATGTACTTGCTATAGGGACTAACACCGGTCCAATGAGGCTCTTCTTTGTATATGCCGCTTAGTTGTTCTACAACCGCTTTAATAGTGCTGCAAGTAACTGTTTTGTCAAGTTGAACTGAGGGTTGGGCGTTTGCTACTGAGCCGGTTAAGCAGAATAGGAACGCCAGTGCTAACATTCGCATACTGGCTCCTTTATTATACTTATTACTTCTTTTCGCTGACTAGAATTCTTTCAGTAATGGGACTGACGCAGACCCCATTATTTCCATAATAGGCTTTGTGGATTGTGGTTTGACTGCCTCGACACTTATACTCACAGTCTTGCCCAGTGTTGGTCAATGTCTTACGGATTAAGTCGCATTGTGTTTCGATAATGGTTTGAGTTCTTTTAGGTGCTTTTGATACTGCAGGTGCTTCGGCAGACATATTAAAGTTAATGTTAACACTCTTAGGAGCCAATGGTGCAAGTATTGCAGTTGCAGTAGCAAGTCCTAACAATACCTTGTTTGCTGATTTCATTGGCCCACATGGTTACCTCATTAAAAACGCATCATGCCTCTAATAAACCAGCTGTTAGTTGCAATGTCGTCTTTCTGTTGTTTACTACTATATATGCCAATTGATTGATCTTTTGCCGGGCTAAACGCAACTCCCACTTCGGTGTTTCTATAACCGTTATTGGTACGTGACAAGTCCCCGGATAGTGTAAATTCATCAATTGCTTTTGCTACACGCACACCGGCTTCTGCATAATTTATAGAATTAACGACACCGTCAACAGTTCTAGCACTTTGTACATCACCCGATTCAGTATAACCGTTTCTGCGTGTAGAGCCAAATGTGTAACCTATATAAGGGCGTACTTCTGCTTCTTCTATTGGCAAAGTTGGCACATATAATCTGTTACTGACCCAAGTGTCTGTGCCATTGGTTGTGTATGCATTGTTGAACAATCCACCAACACTACGATTTGTGGCTATGTTGTTTCTAGCATAACCCAAGTTGGTTGACAAGATGTGTCCATCATCAAATGTGTAGATGCTGTATAAACCTGCCGCAACTTTGCCTTGTGTGGTTGTGCTGTCAGTGCCGGTCATTGTGGTATTGAATTGGCTGTATTGAGCACCAACACGCCAATTTGGTTCAACTTTTACATCGCCACCAATGTTATACATGTTGCTGGCAGCACCATAGCCGTCGCCCATACCTGTTGTTTGTCTACCACCACGAATAAAGAAACTCTTTTGACCATCTTCGCTCTTATAAACATCCATACGGAATGGATCCATATTTAAACTGCGGTTAATGCCTGCGTTAAGAGTGGACAATTTTGCCTGTTGGTCAATGCGTCCACTGAAACTGTCGTTGACAACATTGGTGTCAACATTGTTTTCTAAGGTGACTACACTAGTAGGAGCCGCATCAGTGTAAGTTGTTGTACCATCACTCCATGTAGTCGTAGTACGAACTCGAGTTGTTACGGTACGATCATATGGTGTTGTGGTATTGGTAGTTGTTTCTCTAGCAATGTTTTGCACTGTGGTAGTTTCACTGGGTGTGTGGTGTGCTAGGCTAGCAACAATAACTGGTAATGAGGTATTAATAGTTCGTGTGTCGGTGACTGCAATAGTTGATGTTGCTGTGCTTACTACTGTAGGAGCAGAACTGCCACCACTTGATGCCGCGCTAGTTGCAGATCCTACATCAACTAGCGTACCACCGCCGGGTACTGTGCCTGCTGTGCCACCTCCGGCACCTCCTGTTATGGCATAGTTGGCAGCACCAAAAGCGTTTGGCCCAAAGATGTAAGCATACTGGAAGTTAACAATGTCACCAGGTGCCACATTGTTTACCAAGAAACCAAGTCCAATTGTGACATCACCACGACCGTAATCAATTGTGGTACCACCTGATGTGTATGGGCTGTAACCATTGTAGTATATTACAGGATTAGTGGTCCAGTTGTTGGCGCCGCCACCAATACCTGCACCCACATTGGCAGCCGCACTATACAGGCCCAGGGCATAACGACTGGTTGTGGCTTCAGCAAACGCTACATTTTTACGTGGAATAGCACCGTAACCCAATACGTTATCTGTTGCACTAGTATCGCCGGTCATTGGCATAGCGTCTGGATCAATGAAGCGACCAAAGTACAATCTACCAATGGCAATGTTGGCAGTAATGCCAGTGTTGATGTCAATATATCTTTGCCCGCTGGGTAAACTATAGTTATTTGTGATTGTGAAGTCGCTGGTGGTTGCACTCCATATGGCACTACTTGATGTTGGTGTTCCTACCCAAGCACCAGTTGTGATACTTCTAGAGCCGGTGTTGTTGTTTGTATATGTACGAACTAATGTTCCGCTACTGTCTTCCAAGCGAACAGTAAAGCCTTCAAATGGTGTACCGGGTGTTAGGTAGTCACCTTGACATGTACTGCATGGAAATGTACGGGTACCGGTGTTGTCGTATTGTAGACCAGGACGAGTGCTACCGCCTGAGCCCAATGTACCAGTAGACAAGTTTACACCTGCACGAACATATTCGTTTTCAATTATGACATTTTGTGATATGGCTGTGGTGGCCACAAAGAAAGAGAAGGCAACAAGTGCCTTCGAAAAACAATAGCGCATTTTTAGTTCCTTATTATTTTTATTATTTCTAATAAATGCGTAAGTATTTACGTTAACAAGAAGTAAAGATGTATTATGTTATTTAGATTTAGTAGTTTTTTCGCGCACCTGCTTTTTTGTTTCTTTTAGAATACGGTCAGCAGTAGGACTGAAATGTTTTGGCGGCGGAGCACTGGGTGGATTTTTAGGTCTTGGGGCACGGTTGAACCAACTCATATTGTATGTATTTTAGTTTTTAGTAATATAATCTAAATACATTATGAGCAGCTTTTTTGAAGACCTAAACGATGTAGTAGCTGACACTCCAGCTGGTAAAGTAATCGGTGTTACTCTGTTGATTCTTCTATTGTCAGCGGCCGTTGCCGCAGGATTGGTTTATTTGATACTGAGATTTATCTTCCCACGTATCGCTTAGGTTCTGCTTCTTCTCTTCGTTGCCGTTCTGATTTGGGTACAATGCCTGTGCCTAGCTGAGGATATTTCTCAATACGATCCTGTATCACTACAGCAAACATTATACCAATTGCAGCCGCAATAACAATAGCCATCACACCCCAGGCAGCATTGGCCCACACAGCATCCATACGTTGTCGTTTGCGAACTGCTCGAATATGATCTTCTTTCATTTGCTTGACAACAAGAATCTTTTGTTGCTTGCCCATGACCTTCATCATCTCTTCCACTTCAGTATATAGGGCACCCAGTTCTGGAGGGCTTTGATAAACCATTATCTCGCGTAGTTCAGTGCCCATTTGCTCTAACTGCTTTTTCATTAACACACGCTGTAGGGCTCGTTTGCCTAGGCTGGCATCACCTTGATAAATCTCGTGTTGGCTATGCTTTTCTTCCTCCTCAAAAATGGCCAGACATTTGTACAAGTTGTCGTAGTATGCACCAAGATGTTCGCCAAGTTCGGTATAGATACCTGTGGTCTCACCATCCCGTTTGTTTAACTCAATAACACGATTTTTTTCTTGAACAAATTGATTGCGTTGTTCAACTGTGGGTTTTTTACCTTTGGCTTCGTATGCCCCATGAAACTGCTCGTCAAGATCTTTGATCACTGCCTTTACATCACCGGCGGCACCCTTAATGTCCTTATATAATTGACATCCTTTTTTTACTGCTTGTACTGCCCCATTGGCAAGAGCAAAGAGGGTTAACGGATCCATTATCGGCTCTCCTTCTTCTGGCGGTATTCAACACAGATCACAGTTCTGTTGTTAACATCGCCAATCCAAGCAGTTCTAACACACTCTGCAACGCCGTTATTAAGTCGAACTTCTCGTTCTCGAGCGGGCAATTCTCGTGCTACGGCCGACTTATCGTAGTGATGTTTTTCACCACCGTACATAGGTGATGATGCAACATTAATAAATGATGGCATAAATAACATTATAAGTAGTTTGAAAATTCTATACATCTACATTGAGTCCTACTTATATTTACAGAATTTTTGGTTTATCGAATCTAACACTATAAATCAAGTACGTTTACTTCTGTAGATCATAAATAATTATATCCAACTTTTAAAGGAAAAAACATGACACAACCAACCAAACTACGTTGGGTTCTAGCACACATACCCTACGATTTGTTTTTACGTTCTGCTAACATTTTTGCACAAAAAGTGCAAGAAAAGAGCAAAGGACAACTAGAAATTGAAATTTTAGGTGCCGACGAGTATATTGAAAAATACATGAGCGGTCAACAAGTTGACACTGTAGAAGGTGTACAGTTCGCAAGCCTAGTAGATCAAGGTGTTGTAGAAATGAGCCAAATGTATAATACCACATTAGGTCACTACAATGACGAATTAAACGTATTAGAACTACCTTACTTGTTCCGTGATCACGATCACGCCAGCAAAGTATTAGACGGTGAAATCGGCTTAGGTATGCTAAAGAACTTAGCAGACAAGTCAAACATCCGTGGTCTAGCATTTACGTACTCAGGCGGTTTCCGCATGATCGTTGGCACAGAACCATTGAGTGTCGAAACACTAAAGGGACAACGTATTCGTACAAGTAGCAGCCGTGCTGCCTTAAAGACATTTGAAGAAGTTGGCGCTAACCCAGTTAACGTTCCAATCTACAAATTCACACAAGCCATGAAAGATGGTACAGTAGACATTGGTGAAAACACTTGGGCACGTTATTTCCGTACCAATGTTGACTCAGTTGGTCGTTCTGTTACAGACAGTAAACATAGTCTGTTCCTGACTGCTATTATTATTAACAAGCAAGTATGGGAAGGCCTAAGTGCAGAAATGCAACAATGTATGCAAGAAGCTGCTATTGAAGCTGCAGTTAGTGAACGTGCAGAAAGCCTAGAAGATGCTGCACAGGCTATTGCTCGTTGCCATGCAGAAGGTATTACTATTACTGAGTGGGATGATGCTGAAGTTGCAAAGTATAAAGAACTAACACAACCAGTTTATGACTATTTTGAAACTCAGTTGCCAAGCGGCTTAATTGATTCTATCAAGAACGTACATTAATCCAGTTTAAGATTACTCAGTAACTTAGAGTAATAGCGTTTTTCACTAGAGATAAACGTAGTTGGCAAGTTAACAAACCTCGGGATACTTAACCCGAGGTTTTCATATTCAGATCGAGTTTCTTTATTGTCTAGTATCCTAGACATGGCTTGTTGTATATTTGCAAGCTCTTGTGTATTTTTAGTGTCGTTTGCTACCAACACGTTGAATGGTTGAAACTCTAGGCCAGTAATGCCCACTTCCTTAAACGTCGGAACATCGGGTAATGCACCGATCCTATTAGGGGCAACAACTGCCAGTGCTTCAATTTGATTACTGTCAATATATGGTCGAGCAAAGTTACTCCATAAGAATGCAGATTCTAAATTTCCACTAAGCAAGTCAATGATTACTTGACCTTGTCCTTTATAAGGAATATGGTTTAGTTGTTTGCCTGTAACTCGTTGTAGCACTTCACCGGCAATATGTGTACTAGTGCCAACCCCCGATGAACCATAATTTATAGTATTAGTGTTCCTACGCCAATGTTTGATATTATGTAACAACGATGTTTTTGCAGTTACAAAAATTAAAGGTTGTGTTCCTAGGTTAGTAATGGGAACCAAGCGTTCAATATCAAATGGTTGTTTTTTAATGATAGCATTGGTTACTAGACTAACAGAGTGTACCAGTAATACTGTTTCTCGGGGGTCTGCGTTGATAACTGCGGCAGTACCAATGTCTCCTCCTGCGCCAGGTTTATAGTCTAATACTATATTAACATTTAATTCACGCGATAAATCACGTTGTACTAATTTGGCAATAGCATCACTGGGTCCACCAATGGCAAAAGGCACTACTAGTCTAATGTTTTGTGCAAATGTATTTGAGGCCAATAATAGGCACATTAAGATAAGTTTCTTCATTGTAAGTAATAGTCCTTGCTCCAACAAGCCTTAACACCTTTAAACATATCTGTGGGATCATTCTTCCAGTAGTCGGGCAATACTTGCCATAGTTTATCTATACCAACTTGCCAGTTAGTGTGTGCGGTTAATGTATCGCTTAGGTTAAAGAACCATGTGTCCCTTGGTGAAAAAATAAGACTAGGGCTTTTGCCTGCACTGAATGTATTAATGTCCCACTTGGGGTAGATTAGTGAGTGCATACCGTGATTGTTAAGCCAATGCCGTTTACTGTTAATTTCTCTGTAGGCCAAGTCACTTTTCTTTTCACTAACAAACGGCAATGACTCAGGATTATTACTCATTAAATAATTTTTAACTAAATGACTTTGTTTAATAATAATCTCGGGCATGTCTGGAGTCCAATAAAACAATTCATCGGTATACGGTTGTTGTCCGGCAATGCTTTTGACTGTGGGACCACTGTCAATTAGATCAATAAAGCGCATACTCCATTTGCCGTCAATGTGCATGATGCGTGGTTTATCGTGTCCCCATAACATACACACACGTTTACCGGCATGTATCATATCTGCCCATTCTTTAATCTTAAATGGCAAGTCTTTACGACAAGCACTATTGGGATTAAAGAACATGTTTAAATCGTAAATCCAATCAAACTTGTTGTTATTTTGATTATAGTAATCAATAGTCAACTCAGTCATGTCAATAATTCTATGATGTAACCAAGGGTAGTCTGCTTTTAAACGTTCAATAGTGGGAATACTTACACGGAATGCTTCACTGTTTAAGAAGTCATCTTTGTTGGCATTGGCGCTATAGTTGACATGACTTGCTACTTCATCTAAGAGAATATCATTGTCAATAAATGCTTGTAGAATATTGTGACTATCTGACCCGCCACTGTACATAAGAACTATATAGTCGTACTTTTCACGCAACTGTTGAGCACGTTTACGATATAGTTCTAAGATGTTATCTGTAGGCTCTGCGGTCCAATTGTAACTGCTGAATACAGCCTCGTTAAAATCCCAATGTGGATGAATGCCGGTCTTGGTATGCATCTCTATTGCTTCTAGTTTGCTATAGAATTTTAAATCACCAACTCGATAACAACCGAGTCTGTCGGAATAATTACTGCTCAATAGGGGTGATTGCATCTTTACCCCAGCTGGCTCGATTCCATACACGTTCATGTACAAAGTAAAGAATACTGTTTACTACTAATGCAAAACTAACGACACCTAGTCCCACCATCCAGCTGCCGCTTGCTAGCCAACCACCAATAAAGTTAGTAATAGTAACCAATATTCGCCAGGTTATTACTTTGGCTGCACTGCGTGGGATTTTTTCTATAAACTTATTCATATTTTTTCTATTCCTAATTTAGCATATACTTGTTGTACTGCCGCTGCTTGACTTACACAATCTTCTAGGGCGTTGTGTAATCCTGCTTTGCCCTTGACACGTGGGTCGCCGTGTAATTTAAATAAGGTACGACTGTCTGTGATTTGCCAATACTGCCAATTGGGCACCATGCCATATTGCCTATACAAGTGTTCAAGGATGCCAATGTCAAATACTGTGCCTTGTGCCCAAATATTATTAGCACCCACTAGGAAACGATTGAGTTCCTGTAGCATTTGTACAACAGGAATACGGCCTTCTATGCCCAGTGCTTCTTCACGCACTTCTTCTGCTTGTTCGCTCCACCACTGCATGGTGTCTTCGCGCACAATACGTCCCTGTACAATTTGGTCGTCAACATCGGGTTTGCAATAAATGCCTCCGATAACGTCTTCTCGTGTATAAGGGTTGAATTTAACTGCCCCTAGTGTCAGTACAACACAATCGGGGCAAGTACCTAGTGTTTCAATATCTAACATTATATCTGCCATAATGTTATTATATGCTATTATTTAGTTTGTGTCAAGAGTTTTTGGGTTTCGGCATCTGCTACCCGTTTGCGTAGACTACTACTAGAGAACGAATGGTCTCTAGTATTGAATATATGTTCAATTTGCATGGCCTGCCCTTCACTGCGTCCGGTAAAGTTTGTGTCTTCGTATTCTCGTCCCAATATACGTACATCAATTGGCAAAGTAAGAATCAAGTCCACTAAGTCACGCTCTGTAGTATAAACAACAATCTCATCCACAAAACGGCAAGCACCCAATTGTATTTGCCGTTCCACAATGCTTTGCACAGGAGGATTTTTAACTCCCGGACGGTCAATGCTGGCATCTGTTTGCAAGCCTGCAATCAAATAATCGCAATGGTTTTTGGCTTCGGCTAACATGGCAATATGTCCTGCGTGTAGCATGTCAAATTGACTGAATGTGATGCCAATTTTTTTGCCTTCGGCTTTGAGTTCTTTAATGTGATTGAATATCATTTTGGTCCTTGGTAAATGAGTATAGTAGTATTTGTCCACTGGGCTTGATACCTGTGACAACGTCTCTTAAATTAAAATATCTTACATCCGTAATACAATGTCTTGGTGATACATTGGCAGCGATTAACTCATTAATTCTGCTGATATCTGTAGCCAACGTTGGGTCAAACAATGCCAAGTATAACTTTGAATCAACAAAGTCTGGAACCAATTGAAACTTTGTTGGATGATAAAGGGTGCGTAAGTAGTTTTCTAAATCTTGTATGTAGATGGGCTTGTCGTCGGTTGCAAACGCATACGAGCGACCTTGGTAATATAACCGGTCGCCATCCTCTATAAATCCATCAGCAAGTATATGCCACTCGTAACCTGTTCTCCGGGCACGTACTAGATTTTTTTCTAACACATACTCTAGTCCGGGCGCACGTTCAGTAAACAGATTATGTATGTAGTTTTTATAATTGTCTTGTGTGACTCTAGATATAAACATTGTGCCTAACTCACTGCAACCAAATTGATTTACAATGTCCTTGGGATTGATATTTTCAAATATCCAGGTGGCTGTTATAGCATCGTATCCACGTAGTGTGCGGATCGATAAACGTCCCCCCATGTCCACCGGAGTTGCTTGATCAAAATAGTTAATCCATTCGTAGGGCATGAGTATTGCAGTTATCTTGTTATCACGAATGTATGGCATTACTAGATTCAAGTAAGTTTTTGCGTTATAATTATCGCCGCAGATGGCAGGCGTTAACGGGTCAATAAAATAGTGCTCTGCAGCAACACTCAACAAAGGCAACGCATAGTCAATAAAAAGTGCGCCGTGATGAAATGTTTTAAAGTGAAAAGGTTTGTCTTTATCGTTATATCCGTGATAAGATGTTATTACCCTTGTGCGATCAATTAGGTGTTGATGTGTAAAATCTATTATTCTTGGTCTACCTGTTGTACCGCTGGTGTGGGTTTTCATTGCCACTGTTGCGGCAGATACCTCAACGTGATCGTTAAATGCATAGTGTGCCCCAGTATACGCACCTGGATCGATTGCAGGTGTTGCGAACTGTGTAAACGTTTTCTTGTCTGATACTATTGATAAATCAATAAAATTATAAAAATCTGCAAATTCTGGTATGCGAGTAAATTCGTAATTGAGGTCATGTACAAACACATTACTGCCCAACTCCCATACTGCCAACATAATAGGCACTACCCAATCAAACTTATTAAACCCTACATAAACTGTTTTGCCGTGGGTATTGCCATTTAGTGCTTGGTGTATTTGTTCTTTGAGAAAACGTTTACGATTTTGTATTTCCGTTGAATCAATTTGCTTGCCAGCAAAATCAATTAATACACAATCCTGTCTAATCAGTTCTGCCGCATTATTCATCAATTAAGTCTGATGTCTGCTTGTTGAATGAGTCTGCGATTGTCGGTGATTGTTTTTACAATAAAACGATCAAATTCATCTGCGGATCCTGTCCAGGATTTGCCACGCACAAACTTTAAGGCTTCACGCATCTCGGATGTTTGTAATGCTCGTGCAATTTCTGCTCGTACAAGTTTAACTCGTGCGCTGGGTGCAGAGTCATGTACAAAAAATGTAATGAACGCACTATTCATTGCAAATTTAGGGCCTAGTAGTTCACGTGTAGTTGGAATCTCGGGAAAACCCGGATCACGCTCGCTTGCAGTAAGTGCTAACCAATTCATTTTGCCGCTGTTGCGGTACTGTTCTGTTGAGCCAATACTACTGCAACTATACGCTAGTTCGCCATTGACAACGTCGGCAAACCATTGTCCGTATTCCTTATAAGGAACATGTGTGGCAGTTACACCCAACACTCGTGCAACTTCGATTCCACAAAAGTGTCCTGCTGACCCAATGCCCCATGAACCATAAAAGGGACGTGCTCGAATTGCACTGCGTAAATCATCTAGAGTCTTAATCTTACTATTTGCAATCAATACCCACTCGTTGCTGTACAGTGGAGCCAATGTTTGTAAGCGGGCAAACTTGTCTTCTTTGCCATACAGTATTGGCATTGTGCTCCAAGCACCGCCGTCTAACATCAGTATGGTATTGCCATCTGCAGGCTCATTTAGGTAATGTTCCAATGCCACTGCGCCTGCGGCACCTGGGCGATTATCGACCACTATGGGCGTATTCCAGCGGGCACTGATCACATCTGCCAATCGACGTGCCACTGTATCGGGAGCCGACCCGGCTGGGAGATTTGAAACTATTTTGATTGTTTGTGCTTGAACTGATACTGCTAACAACATGAAGGCTAGTACACGTAACACGTAATTCATTATTCGCTTTCTATTTTGACTTGCAAAGGAAATCCATGACTGCGAGCCAGGATGGTTACCTCGATGCCTTTTTGTTCGGCCATCTCGTAGGGTAATGTTGCCACCACTGCCGAGCTTTCGTCATTGACTCGTTTTGTGAGTGCTTCGGCACCTTCACGGGCATATCCAAAAATACTAGTAAGTGTTTCAACAACAAACTCAAATGTTGTTACGTCATCGTTTAAGTACACCACATTGAAATTCTTAGGTTCTTTGTATTGCTCTTTGGGTACAATGCGAGGTCTAACTTCAATTGCTGTTTTTGTATCTGCCATAGTTTAATATTTAACACAAGGGCGGATGAGCCCGCCCTTGTTTAGATTATATTACTTTGCGAAAGTAATTGCAATCTTTTTGGGCTTGTCTTCTTCGGGTACTACTTGTTCCAATGCAATGGCAAGAATACCGTTCTTGACTGTGGCCCCACGAACTTCAATGTGTTCGGCTAAAGGGAATGTGCGAACGAAATTACGTGCGCTAATACCTTTGTGTAGGTATTCAACTTCTTCTTCAGTCTTGGCTTTGTCGCCTCGAACTGTCAAGATGTTGTCCTTTAGTTCCACATCAATTTCGCTGTCGGCAAATCCGGCAACTGCCAACTCGATCACATAATGTGCATCGTCAAGTCGGACCACATTATGCGGAGGATAGTTGCCATCGCTTTTGCTGTTTGCGAAAGTGCGATTTAATTGCTCAAACAACGTGTCAAAGCCAATGGCATGACGGTGTAATGAGGGAATATCGATCGTGTGAAGGGTGAAGTTTGTCATTTTGTTTCTCCTTTATAAGCAAGTTATGACTTTTGTTTTGTAGCCCATTATTGGCACTACAACTGTATTTATTATACAGATAAAAAAATAAAAAACAATTATTTTGGTTGTTTTATTCGGGCCATGACTGCGTCCCACAACCTGATTCGAGCATGAATTGCGGCAATGGCAGCCTGTTCGGCTTCTACTACTCGTACGGGATCATTGTCGCAAAGTAATCGTATTAGATCTAAACTTGCTGGACCGTGTGCATCGCCGTCTATTTCAATGTGGCGCTCAAGATAGTAATAGAAACGTGCTGCCTGGTTGCGTTTGATTTTTAACTGTGCCAACAAGGCACTGAACATGTCAGTGATCACGGTTTCACGACTAAAACAAAACACACTGGCGATCACATGCGGCTTGCCACTGCGAATAACATCAAATGTATGACGTACAAACGCTCTGCTCTCAACAGGCACAATGTCCAGTTCCAGTGCAGTGTTAATACCCGACTCTTGAACTGTCTTTAAAAATGTTTCAATTCCGGTGGTATCGGCACCAATTTCGCGCATACTTTGACAATATAAGTCAAAGTGACTGGTACTGCCTCCGTTGATGCCTTCATCGCTTTCCTCGCCCATGACAATCTCATTTATTAGTCTAGCACTGGCGCTGCGTGTGCGCTCGTTAGGAATCCAAGGCACCTGTGTTGGCACTACTGCTGCCTGTAAACTCTTTAATAGACTCATAAAGTCCCATACTGCATACACATGGCTTTCCATAAAAATGCGTAGTTCTTCTCGATTCTGTATTGTGGGCCGGGCCAATAAAGGATGATTGGCCAATACAAATTGTTCTTCTTTTACATTGTTTAAATACATGTTCATAATTCTATTCCTTCGTAACTACAGAGATCAGTGACATAACTTTCGTACTGTTGATTGAGTCGATCAATAAATTCTAACCTATCGTAGTCCAGTCTGGCTCGACGATACATCCATTCAAATGTGTATCCTGAATTTTGAAGTCCCAATATCTCGTAAGCAGAAATTCTCGACCTGCGACTGTAAAACATCTGTTTGTTGTATTTGCGCTCTAGGTTTCTAAAATCTTCTTTGGTGTTTGTGGGAGTACGCCAATTGGGATATGCTGTGTTGCCGCCTTCAATAAACTCGTATCCAAATTTGGCCATGCTTTCGCCAAACACACTGGGCCATATGGGAGTTAAACTCAGTGTTTGTATTTTAATCGAGTCCAATGGACAATCTAGATCCACAATCCATTGCATCCATTCGTTAATTTTTTCCGGAGTGTCTGTAGGCAAGCCAAATATCAATGCACCATGCATGATGACTTTTCCGCCCCATTGTGTTCTAAGTTCTTGTAATAGTTTTTTAAGTTCAGAACTCTTTAGAGGTTTGCCAATGATTTTCAATGCCTCGTCGTTTAGTGTTTCGATGCCAAAAAATGCAGCTTGTAATCCCATGTTCAGCAACAAGGGTATTTGCTCAGGGAACTTTTTTAACAAGTCAATTCTCAGATATGCAAAAAATTTAATGTCGGGTACGCCAGACTGTTTGATTGCCTCGTAGACATCTTGTAACTTTTCTGTTGACTCGTTAAAGGTATCGTCAATTATACAGTATCTATTGATCTTGTACATTTCCCAATTAGATTTTAATTCTTCTGCCAGGATGGAAATTTCTTTATGATACTTGGGGTCTGTTTTTTTTCTTCCCAGTAACACGTAACTGCAAAATTTACATTTGAACATGCATCCACGGCTGGTTTCTAAACACAATACTTCGCCAGGCCGAATATGATCTTCGGGGGCATATTGTGTAAGACTGTTAGGAAAATCAAACCCCAATCCCAGTTCATCGTGTTTGATACGCTTTTGCCCTGGGTAATGCCCGGGCATGAATTTTAACGGGGCGCCATGCCGTAAATGATTTGCCAGTTCAACTATGGTTGCGTCGGCCAGTCCATACACAATATAGTCTATACTTTCGGTGAGTCGGACCGAATCATGTGTCCATCCGCCGCCATAGACTGTTTTAAGGTTGGGGTTGCGTTTTCTCATCTGTTGAATTAGGAATTCGAATCGTTTATCATCACAGGGATAATGGTAAAGCGATGAGCCTAAGTCATCATGATAATTATCGTAATGGTCAAAGTTTTTTTCCTTGACTGTTTTGACGCTAAAATGTGCGCTACTGAATCCAACAAATAATGTGTTATCGCCGATTAGTTTTCCAAATAGTTTGACGCTGAGTCTAATGTCGTCAAATATCCTACAGCACCAATCAACCACTTTTACACTATATCCTTGTGTACGTAATTCTGATGCCAGGCGATAAACGCCATACGAACGCATACGCCAGGTGCTGACATTTGAGTCAACGAACAGTATTACGTCATACGTCATAAACTTTTTAATGAAATTTTAATACAGCTTTTTGGGTAGCTGTTGTGCTTCTAATTTCTTTTGCCAGCGGCGCTTGGCCGCGTTTCGGGACTGCTTGCGAGCAGTAGTGGGTTTTGTGTAGAATTCACGATCACGTAGTTCATTAAGTAGGCCCGATTCCAAGACTTTCTTTTTGAATTTGCGTAATGCTTTGTCTACATTGTCGTGTTGGACAATGACTGTATTGCCCGTTATTTTGTCGAATTTTGGTTTGTCGAAATAGCTCATTGTTTATTTAGCGAAATACGCTGCAGGGTTACATAATGTTGCATCTAGTGTTTGATCGGCAATGGCCTGTACTTGAAAGAACCAGTCGGTATTGTTCATTTCTCGGTTATAAAAATAAACATTATAAATTTTCCCCGACTCGTAACACACATCTGCACATGCGGCTATTTGCTCTTCTGTGGCGTTTAGTACAAGTACAGTTTCTATAAAGTCTGGTGGTGTAACAAAGTTACTGTGTCCGTGTGTGGCTGGTGCAAATTTACCCACGTGCGGCTCCTAGTATTACTTGAACTTGTTGTTGTTCTACTTCAGTTAAATCATCTAATTGATATTCTCCCGATAGTAATTTTTCTGCAAGGTACTGAATATATGCATCATTGTAACTGTATGCGTCAGTGGCATTTTTATTAACTTCAATCCACTTGGTGTCGTTCCATTTAAATAGGCGTGTGGGTTTAAAATCTGTGCGTAGAAACATGTCTCCACGTGTGGGATTATCTGGGAAATTAACACCAAACCCAGCGGCTGGTTTACGATTTAATAATCTAACAACAGGATCTGTAATATATTCTTCGGGACCTTTTTCAACCTCAACAGGTGTTGGTTCTGGGGGAGGTAGATTTTTTCGATTCGGTGCAGTTGCAGGAACTGGTATTGTCTCGGCCTTGAACCTAGGGGAAGTTTCACTTATACTAATTGTAAGTTCTTCTGTAGGTGTAATAACTTGTACTTCTGGTTCATGTACAGGTTCTGGCTCAGACTCCTCGTCTAGGAACGCATATTCAATTACAGGTTCTACTACCGGCGCAGGTGTTTCTAATTCTGTAATACGTGCCAGTAATACTTGTACATCACGTTCTAATGCAAATAACTTTAACTCTAATTCTGTTTTGGCGTGTACTGTGGTATCAAGTTCTAATTGTGTGTTACGTATGAATTCGGCTAAATCGTCTCGATCTCGTACGGCAGTTTCTAGTTCTGCGGACAGTTCTTGTATCAATGGATCTGGTTCATATTCTTGTACTACCGCTACTTGTTGATCTAATGCCGCCATTTCTTCTACCGTAAATGCACGTAGTGTAACACCCGGTATCTCTTCTAGCGGAACAATGGCCATTGCAGCCGTATCATCATCTACTAAATCATCTACAGTTTTAGCCTCGTGGTCTACATCATGTGCCCACACCAGAGGTTCGTCTTCATGTACTTTGTTTTTATCATCTTTGACCCACTGCCAAGTCATCTGTGCCGCGAGTAACATCACAATTGCCAAGGGATCAAATACAATAACAATTAGTATAATAACCCAAGTGACTGCACGTTCCAGGATGCCAGCATCGGGATTGTCACCGTACACAAATGCCGCTATGTATTTGATTGGGCCCACTTCGGCTTCAATCTTGCGATTCTCTGCTCGTATGGGCGCGGCCTCTTCATTAATGCGATTAATTGTGGTTTGTTCGGCTTGAATCTCGGATTGAAGTCGGCCACGTTCTCGTTGTTGACTTCTTCGAATAGCCACTGCTTTGTCGGCACCCTTTTCATCATTTGAACGGGCCATGCTTTGATCCACTGCCTCATCCATTTGCTTGAGCGCTCGGCGGTTGGCTTCAATATTGTCCCGTGATATCTTGATCTTTTCATCATATACTGCAATACGTGCTTGCCCATCACCCGAGACCAAGGTTTGATCACTGTGTGCCTTGCTCAGGAATCCAAAGATACCTAAACTGGTTATGACCATTAAGATGGTAACACCAACAACAGCATAACTTTTCATTAAGAATGGTATGCGATCCCAATAGGCCTTGACCCAGGATGCAATCACCAGTTTACCGACTTCTAGGCTCACGCCCATGATCATGATGGGTATTGCAGCTGCGGCAAATATGGCAGTAAGACCCACAACCGAGTAGTAGATGGCTACACCCGATATCGCAAGTCCAGAAAGTAAGAGTAGTATGGCTAGTATCATAGTAGTAAAGAGTTTTAGTCGCTTAGTATACTATGACGTTGCACAGATGTCAAGTGTTTTTGATTAAATGGTTGAATTAGTAATTGTCCCAGATATCTCGGGAGATTCTGGTTCGCAACCACAAGGTGCTTGCCCACAGGTGTCGCATGGTGCTTCGCCGTTGCCCACACCGGCTAGGTAGCGCAATAAGTCAATGCTGTCTTGCATGGGACTTTGCATTGTTTCAGAGTCTGTATGGTCAACATTGTCAACTTCTACAGGATAAAGTTCAGCATGTTGATCTGAATGCTGACTTGGATTTTCTGGAGCCGCGTCCATGTCTTTGCCATCAACCTTGTTGACTAAAGATCTTAAAATTTCTGCTACGTTCATACTACACCTTAACTTGGGATATACCGTTGACCGTCGCCTACAAATCCTCTGGGGTTGACCGTGCCAATTTGTGTAACTGTGATGGCTGTTATTTGTCCAGCCTGGGCAGGGGTAATTGATATTTGACTAGCAATGTTGCCTGATGTGAACATTGTGATATCTGTGGGTCTGTTGGCCGCAATTAAAGGACCAACGTTGGCTGTGACACTTGCTAATCCTGTTGGGCCCAATGCATAGAAGCAGGCATTGTTTGCCACCACTTTGACTCGGGTACTGGCCACTACAGCATTTGCCACCCCCGATGTAATAAACGAA